>ULMG01022174.1_pt1 | contig 84766 bp, 99 predicted proteins | sample 1951601 | NCBI WGS metagenome assembly ULMG01 (sample SAMEA4835545, study PRJEB28245) | human gut metagenome | biome: gut microbiome; material: fecal sample | place: Denmark | collected 2008
CGCTTCGCCAGAAACACTACCAAGCAGATTACCGCCAATACTTTGTAGAAATCCTCCTGCTTTACCGCCGATCTTTCCTCCGACTTTGCTAAGAACATTTCCGCCTAATGACTTTAATTTATCCTTACCAAAATCTAAAGCCTTATCTTTGATATTACCTAATGCTTGATCTTTAATGTCGTCTACAACATTTGCAGACTTACTAGTCGATTTACCGTTTGTAGTAAATTCAGATTGAGCCTTCTCCTTAGCGGCTTTAGCTCTCTCATCTGCTTGATTAGACTGCTCTCTAGCTTTATCTGCGTTAGCTTGTGCATTGGATTGTGATTGATTCGCTGACTCACTATTACTAGAATTAGTGCTCTTTCCGAACTCCCTTTCAATAGCTGAATCAAATTTATCAAATAGCGAATTTATACCACCATTAGCAACTTCTGATAATTTTTTAGCTAATCCAGATTTCTGAAGTAATTGTTTACCTACTTCTTTTCCAAATGCACCTGGTATGTCCTTTACGTCCATACCAATAAAATCTGCAAGTTTGCCGAATGTCTGCTTCATCCGGTCTTTAAGCAAAGATCCACCTAATCCGTCTAATAAGGATTTTTCTAGCTCATCTGTAAAACTGCCTAAAGCACTTTGAATAGAATTCCCAAATCCACCGCTATTACCGGATCTACCACCCCTATTGCCTAATGCTTTATCTCGGAATGATGTATTACTTTCAAATCCACGCCTAGCATTTGTTTGTGAAACCTTGCCGCTGTGTTTAAGAAGAGCATTAAGATTATCATCAATTGATTTTAAATATCCTAGTACATTATTTGGAGTAGATTTATTTGAATTTGAATCAGAACTACCTGATGCTTTATTAGCTTCATTCGCAAAGTTAGCAGTTCCATTAGATGTTTCTGTATCTGCCATTTAATCTACCTCCTTATAATATATTTAAAGGATGAGGATATCATCCCCATCCTCTATAACTATAGAAGGTTGTTGACCAGTATTTATACCTTTTTGTTCAACGCCTTTTCGCGCTCCTTTAACTCCTCTGTAAATGACTTTACATATTTCTTTCGGATAAATATTGGTTCATTCATTAACCATTCGACAGATATTGCACCCTCAGACGCTCGTGCAACAAACATAACCTCTTCAATTATGTTTTCATACATTGTCTGTCTTATTTCTTGAAATGTCTTTTCCTTTCCGTTGATCTTTATCGTGTTTCCACTGTTGTAAAGCTCGTGCGGACGGACGAAAAAATCTATCATCTACAAGCGCTACAAACGCTGCAGACGGATTACCGCATTTAGGGCATATTGTAGATCCACCAGCTCTGAGACCATAATCTGAAAGTTCCGTTATTCTTTCCTTAAGCATGAAATAATCCGCTGCACTCATCTTATCTTCAATTTTGAATTTAACTTCCATAGGAGTTAAACTCTTCTGACCGTCAATAGCTGTAATCATGTAACAAATTCTAGACAGCTCTCTATTCTGTCTACCGTCAGGAAGTTTAAATGCTTTATCTTTTCCAGCAGCTAACATCTGCCCTATTGTAGGAAGTTTAAAACTTACTGATTTGTCATAATCAAGGAATTCATCTTTTGTTATAGTTACATCATTAACAAAACCTTCAGGAAGTACTTTACATTCAATAGTACGAAGATCTACCAAATATTCTCCGTATGACCGTTCACCACAACTTCCGCAATATATTGCATTAGTAGTATGATACGGACCGAAATTCAAAATTCGTAGACATCTGCATATCCACTGATAGTCAATTTCTAGAAGCTCTCGAAAATTTACATCCTCTTCGACAGCCTTTGGAAGAATTTTATTGATCATAGTTTCATCAAAATCTTCCCCAGATACATAATCAAGTTCTGAAATCGTAGGAATTGATGCAAGTGTAAGCTCGTCTGGAATATTTTTATAGAGACCTTTGCCGAGCAACTCAATTTTTTCGGATAACGCCATTATACAAATTTCCTCCTTAAAATGTTTTTAAGTTTCATATAATAATTTACATATATCTTCTACATACTTTAATTCACCTTTAGCTATAGATATAGCCACATCTTCAATATCTTCAGGAGCTTTGTTAGGTGGATGCATGTAGTATAACACAACAATAGCAGTTCGTTTATTACCATCTGCAAACGGATGATTGAGTATAAGAGACCTGAATAGTGCTGAAGCTACTTCATTATCCGAATTGAAGTAACTGTTGAATACACTTATTGCACTATATAATCTATCTTCGCTAATAACTGATGAAGGTTCATCAAATGTTTCGCAAATAGCGGCGTTTATTTGAATTATATCTTCTGCATCTATTTGTCTCATCTATTTTGTAACCTTCTCATCAATGAAATATGATCTTTACAAAATTTTTCTGCAAATATATATGCTTGAGACTTATCAGATTTAGCAGCTTTAATTTGAAAATTCTTAGAACACTTAACTAATCGCTTCAATTTTGCCCTCCTTAAAATGTTTTTAAGTTTGCTTATATACAATTATATTGAAGGTTTTATGGCAGAATATTCAAGTTCCCCATTTACTATTTTACGATTCAAATAAGTTGACGATAAAACTATATTATCATTGTTCAAAATATCCGCTAATGATGCATTTAGGAAGTATGCTTTATATCCTTTATCCGACTCCCGTACAATATTTATATTAAACGTATCATATACTTTGCTGTTCTTAACTAATACATCATCAATTATAACTTTATTCCAATCGAAATCATCGTTGCTTGAAATGCGAAATTCAATAGTCTTACCGAATTCAGATACTTTAACAAACTCATTACACAGATAATTGTACCACTGTTTGTTAAGTTTATCATATTTAGAACTGTCTACAAATACGTCAGGGTCATTTAAAGATTTCAATAAAATAGATCTTACAGATGGAGCATACTTCAATTCAGCAAAATTAAGATATGTCGATAGATCAATTGGGCTGTAATCGGACTTATCACCTAAAAATTCTGTGAAATCATACAATGCAATTGTTTTAGCATCTTCTTCGGTTATCTTTCCGTTATTGAGCAAAAACTCGGCATCAGTTGGACAGATACGAATAATCCCTCTATTCACATAAGTTGTAGATGGAACATGAAGGACTGTATCCCATATATGACCTTTTCTGTCCAATAAATATGAATTAGAATATACATATGACCGAATATATTTTTTCATCTAAGCTACCTCCATATATTAACGCTTGTACCAAGGCTTAAACTTTTGTATTTGTGTCAACAGTTTCTCAGGATGACCGTCAAAGCAAATACCTCTATCATCTACATACACTATTGCAGGTGGTTTTGAAGACGAAATTAAATCAACATATTTAAGCAAATCATATTTCAACATCCAATCATTGACTGCAACCATACCTGCTTTACTATTGCATCTTGAAGATACAATAACTATTTTATATCCTGCTTGATGAATATCTCGCAAAGCTTTATCAATCCCAACCACAGGTTCGTCTGGAATTATAGCATCACCTTGCCAACCACTTTTATAACTATGAATAACACCATCAAAATCAAATACAACTGTTTGCTTATTCATAGATTCACCCCATATTTGATCTTAGCAGCTGCACATCCGCCTCTATGCGATCTATCTAACTTACTGTATTCAAATATATGTGCAACCATATTATATAATTCTTCGTTTATTTTAGGTAAAATGTATGCACAATCTCTATGTACAGTAGATTTGCTCACATTAAACAACTGTGCGCATTTTCGTATCGTACAACCTGTAATAACGATATACTCTGCTTCATGAATTATTCTTTGACGAATACTTTCTCTCATATTTTCACCCTCTGATAAATTATAAGCCTTGCTGAATTATATCAGCAAGGCTGGAACAACACAATTATCGACTGAAAATCTCTTCGACGGTAAAATCAGCTGTATTGTAATAATTTTCCCGAACCCAATCATTTGATTGAAATGTACTTACTTTTAGTGTAGTATCATCACAATCTTCAATCATTATAGTTTCATTGTTTTGGTTAGTACCAAAGAATGGAAATTCATGATTCTTGCATACTTCTAAACAATGTTTAATATTATCCCAATTTGCCGTATCTAGAACTAACGTATCTTTCATTTTGAAAATCCTCCTGTATGGTTTGTGTAATTATATTATAAGCCCTAATATAAAATTTGTCAAGTATTATTTTATTTAATTCCATACATTTTATTAGCTTAGTATCCTCTATACAGTACGTAACGAATTTCAACTTACATAAACTAGATAAATTGTTCTACGATCTATTTGGACTTCCAGATAAATACTGCTTGACCGCAATCATATACTGATCGCCACCCATGTTCAATCATCAAATCTTCATTACTGGTACCTTTTCCAAAACTGGTTTTAAACAGCTGATCGAACCCCCTGGATCTAAGTAAATTGTCTGTTATCTTTTTATCATTTCGCGACCAAACCTTAGCAGGCGGAGTATAATGATCTAAACTCATACCTAATTTTTTGTATACTACACCTTCAAACTTGGATCTATCGCAGTACGATATTATAGATGAGGGGGCATACTCTTTCAAGAAAAACGAAAACATTTTGTTCGCACCACCAATTACATTACAATCCAGTCTATTTGTATAACGTAACAATTCCCACTCATATTTGCTTGTATATCTAGGTTGACCAAAAGTCATAACAGACACTAGCTCGTCACCTAAAAATAGGCCAATAGATACTATCTGTCTAGACACACCCCCTTGAATATGGTTTTCGTTCAAGAATGTATTAGCTTTGGTAGCTGACAGCATAGCTATAACACAATCTCGTGCATATATTCTTTGTTTATTTAGACTTAGAAGCATACCTAATTTCAACCTGTTATCCCAATCAAATACATGTATACAGCGATAACCGTATTTGTTAGCCAAACGAGTTTTATCTAGATGGTAATTTGGATCTAGTATTTGATGGTATGCGTTATCTTGTTGACTGTGTGTATAGGAAGGATCAATTTCGATTAGAATATTTGAATTCTCTACCTTGATGTCAAAGAACTTTGTTTCTACTATAAATTCTTCTGTTACATCCAATCCAACTTCTTTTAATATATCTTCAAATTGTCGTTGTGTTTTAGACACACGTTTACCAATCATGTCGTCTCTTACTTGCTGTAAAATATCTTCTCTCAAGAATACAGGATATACCCCGTATCTTTCTAATGTAGTTTGCTTTATGCGCTCTTGTATCTCCTTTACTCGCATCGGAGAAACGTTGCCGTATCTTTCTACATTTGTTTTTGCTATCTTAGCTTGAACCTTTGGTGATTGTAACGGACTATCTACACCATACTTGGCTCTGCATGTATCTATTCGCTTTTGGATAATTTCAGGACAACTATTAAACCCAACTGTACCAAATTTTTCTATAAATCCTTCATTTATTCTTTCTCGTATCTCAGGATACCATAGAGTGCACTCATGCCCATATCTACTTAAATTTGTAGCTTTTGTTTTCTTCTGAACTGCTTCACTCTGAGTAGCGTATTCATGCCCATACTTCTCTAAACATGTAGATTTTCTCTTATCAGCTATTTTATCTAACTCTTCACGAGATTTAGATGCCCAATTAGATCTTATCTTATTTTTTGTCGCATCTAATTTCATAGGGCTATCTACCCCATACTTTTTCATAAATTTTTCTTTAGCAGCATCCTTAGATTCTTGGAGCACTGCAGGATTTTCTACTCCATATCGTGTTAAACAAGTTTTCCGTCGTTTTTGCTTTGCTTCTTCTGAATTAGCTGGATCAACACATCCATATTTTTCTAAACATGTCCTATCCTTTAACTTCGCCCAACATTCTTTAGAACACGTTCTTGGTGGATCATTGAATGTACCACGTTTCACTTCTACAAGTTTTCCACAAACTGGGCATGGCCTATAATGTGTGTCATTGCAATACCAATTTTTAGATGATTTTGGTTGAAACCATTTTCCGCATTCTTTACATTGTCGTTTTTCCACTATGTTAATCTCCTCCACCAACATATCGGTGTGTTTGTAAATATATTAAGGTTACATATACATTTAACGATGCAAAGTGAAACATAAAAATAGGGCTACAAATTTGTAGCCCCAAACTGGTAAATATTATCTAAGATCGGAGATCGGATGATTTTAGATAGATAGCTTTAGAAATTACGAAAGTAGTAGTTACCTGGACTAACGAACCGCCTTCTTGGTTCTGTGCACCATTTCGTAAACCTGCAATCCATGTACCAGGACAACGAATAACATCCCTTACATTGCCTTGGCCATCATAACGGATAAAGAATACCTGACGCATATACTCGGACGGTAGACCCATACGCTCGGTATCTGGATTAAACACCTGGCGCCTCCAATCTCTCAACGCTTCAAGCACATTCGGCTCACAGAAGCAATTAAGAGTCCACTCCACATCTGCAAATGTAACCTTACTTGGGAATTTGATGAGACCATTACCATAATGAACAACAATAGAATCTTGTTCCTCTTGTATCTCGCCTATTTCTGAAGTAGACAATGTTAACAAATCTGAAAATTCAGTCGGGGATGAACCATCCATGTTATATATTCTTACTTCAAACCATTATCTTCATTATATCTACCAGTATAGATATAACCGCGGACATTACCGCTGCTCTATATTTCTATAGACGTGGAGACTATATCACATCCACATAATGTGGAGCTGCGCACTCCCTACTGGAATTTGTAGGCCATAGTCGTTGAACCTTTCTCTATTCGAGACTTGGCTGCTGATTACCTATTGTATTTAGATTTTAGCATAGCTATAGCTACTTTTATTGCAGCATGATCCATCTCATTTACTTTTTTCTACTTTCGTAACATTCATCATATATGCATATTTCATCATTATTGATTGTAGTGAAATGAGCTTTAAGGCGTTTCAGCAATTCACGCAGTTTCAATCACATATTACTATGTAAAGGAACCTAGTTTTGATTGTTGGTTGTAAGTGGTGTATAATTATCTACACCTAACATATGTCATTGTGTTCAAGAAGTTCGCAACGCTTCTCCGTATACAAACGTATACCGCCTAGGTATTTCTCCTAGAGTGCAGACTATATCTTGATCTTCTAATAATATGGAAGACCTCACCCGCTTCGATTTAAGAGATTCTCACTCACGCCTGACACTACGTCGCTTGCGCCCTACTCCAATTGACGATTTTCACGTCCCATATAGGGGATAGTCGTTGAACCTTTCTCTATTCGAGACTTGGCTGCTGATTGTGAATTTCTAATACAGTATCTGTATTGTAGCTTTTAGGACATTGACTCACCTAAATCAATGCTTTTATTTCACCATGAGCTATGAATATGTTTCTTTCTGAATTTCTTCTGCGTTCAAGTTTAAGCATATTTCATCTTTACTTTGTAGCACATACTCTTTTACCACTTACCAGCAATTCAAATGAATTTGACACACATCACTGTATGAAAGAACCATAAGTTAATTCGTTCCCATTTTTAAAGGTGAAAACATAAATAATACCTCCAATGTTTATTAGTTTGAGAATGTATCTCATAAATATTTAAGGTGGATGTTTGTGAAAGTATTTAAGTTTTAATCTTATATTAAGTTATCACATGAAATGGATTGATAATTGGAGGTAAATCATATGTATGAAGTAACATGTCCCATTTGTAATCAAACACGAAATCTAAATAATAAACCAAAATCTAATGTTTGTAGATCATGCGCTCGTAAATTATGTATAGAAAACAGAACTGTAAATTATCCCGAAAAGCTTTGCAAATTTTGCAATTTACCATTTCATCCAAACAACAATAAACAAGTTTACTGCAAGCGAGATCATCATAGAAACTGTCCAGTATGTGGAAAAGATTATATAGAAGATAATATTGAAAACCTAAAACGACCTCCAGTAGCATGTTCATATGAATGTAGAGTCAAAAAAACACAACAAACAAGTTTAGCCAAATATGGATGTAAGGCTCCGGGAAACTCAGAATCTGCAAGAATAAAAAGTAAACAAACAATGATGAAAAAATATGGAACTGAATATGCAATGCAAAATGAAGAATTACGAACCAAGGCAAGAAAATCATTGATAAATAAGTATGGGGTAGATAATGCCAATAAATATCCAGAATTTATATCTAAAAGGCTCGAAACCAACTTAAACAGATATGGAAATTATATTGGACCTGCACTTAAAAGAGAATCTAAAACGAATGAAAGATTTGGAAATTTACTGCTAGAAAATAACATTGAATTTGAGAGTGAATTCAAAGTAGAAAATAAAATATTTGACTTCAAGGTAGATAATATTTTGATAGAGATAGATCCTACGTTTACACATACTTGTTACAAAGTATATAAATATGATCCTTTAGATAAATTTTATCATCGTGACAAAACAATGTTAGCGGAAAAACACGGTTATCGTTGTATACATGTATTTGATTGGGACGACTTAGATAAAATAATCAATTTACTAGTTCCTAAAACTCGAATATTTGCTAGAAATTGCAAGATATATAAATTAAATAAATCTGTTGCGGATAAATTTTTAAATGATTATCATATACAGAAAGGTTGTAAAGGTCAGCTACTACATCTTGGATTAGTTAAAGATGGCGAAATCTATCAAGTTATGACATTTGGCAAACCTAGATATGATAAAAAACATGATGTAGAATTATTGAGATTATGTACCCGACCTGGATATGTGGTAGTAGGGGGTTCGAGCAAATTATTTAGCTTTGCTACTTCTGAATATGGACTTAATAATATAATATCATATTGCGACAGATCTAAATTTTTAGGAACAGTATATGAAAAAATCGGTATGAAACTAATTAGGACTACACCTCCACAAGAAGTATGGTCAAGAGGCAATGAACATGTAACTGCAAACCTTCTGCGTCAACGAGGATATGACCAACTTTTTCGAACAAATTATGGAAAGGGTACATCGAATGAAGCACTTATGATAGAAAATGGATGGTTACCTGTATATGATTGTGGGCAATATGTCTATGAATTTAACCAGTGATCTTATGAGATCTGGCGCTGATCAAGATTTTATTATTTAGAGGGGTAAAATATAAGCTCTGCAAATTCAATGCAGAGCTTTGCTGTTATATAGTTAATTAAACATCCTACTTAATCCTGAGACCAAATCTTTGTAGTACCTCTATAGCATGCAATTATTTCATCAGTCCCTAAATATACTCCGTATATTGCATTACCAGCATAATATGCTAATATTGTATCAACAAATTTTGCATACAATGTATGATCTGAATTTGTTTGGACTATAGTAGTGGATGAAACAAGTTTAGTAAATGTGGAATCTAGATACCATCCCGAGAATGTAGATCCGCTTAAATGCGGTGTTGGTAAAGATGGATATGTAGATCCATAAGTTACTGTTATACTTGTTTCAGATACAGTTCCTTCTCCAGGATTCAAAGTTACCGTATAAACATTACCAGACCAAGAAGCTAATGCTTCAAATGATGTATATATAACTGTTTCAGTTGTAATTATTTCCGAATTATACATCCACCCATTGAATGTATAGCCTTCATATGTCGGTGATGGCAAACTTGATATAGTTTCTCCATAATTTACAACTATAGTTTGACTAGTTCCATTTTTCTCATCAATTAGCTTAACTGAACATGTAACTAAATCCCAGTTTACATATAGCGCTAAATTAGACTCATTAGATGCTGTATCGGAATCAAACTGCGAAAAATCTATAGGCGCACCTGAATTGATGTAATGCTTAACATCTGAACCAATTTCCTGGTCAGTACCATTGCTACTTAAATAGTACCATTCCGAATCGTCATTTATTATGTGCCCAGGATACTCCCACTCAATACCTAATGAGTTATGTAAATCACCAGATTTAAAACTCTCGTATATGGGTGTAGATGATTCATTATAAGTATATCTTATACTTACGCTGTCTAACCCTGCATATTCTTCTGGGCCAGTTATGGTACCACCATTTATGTTGTAAGATATATGTAATATACGTGGTAAATAACTTGCATCTAAATACACAGTGGATTGAGTTAATTTAGGGCAAATCATTCCAGAAGCTAGCACAGTTCCGCTCATATCACTTACCGGTAGAGCATTTTCAGAATCAAACCATCCATTGAACAGGTAGCATGATCTAGTAGACGGCGTAGGCAAAGATTCACTTAACGATGAAAATTCATCGGTAATTTTAATAGACGATGTTTCAACTACTCTTCCGTCATAATCTCTGAATATAAGAGATTTAGTGAGATACATTGTAAATCGAGAACCGTCTAATATAGTACCATTTACGTCGACCCAGCAATCGAATGAATCACCTTGACTATATAGACCTGTAACATTCATAACACATTGATAATTGTACGAAACACCGTAAATTTCAGTTGGTGTGTCTAATTTAGTTAAAGGTGATGTATATATATTAGAATTTAAGTCTTCTCGTATAAATTGTGGAACATAAACGCCTTCATTGGATATGTTATAATATATTGTACACTGCCCAGATGTTGAATCTGTCACATCTCCAATGAGCATATTGCTAAGTTCTGGCACTGCATTCAGAATCCAATTGGCATACAAGTTGACAGAATTAGTTGAAGATTTAAAATAACTTGCTGGTATTTCTTGACTAGTTTGATTCCAATATGTAGTCGAATCTGCACTCCCTACACACCACGCAGTAGCAGCCTCTACATGATAACCAGTTTTTGTAAATAACGATCCAACATCATAAAGATTTGCTTTAGTCCTACTTGAATATTTAATTGTAGTAGTTAGATCTGCAAGACCTGTACTGGTATTACCTGTATTAGTTCCTGTTCCGGTTGCCCCGTTGCCGTAATATTTAACAGTAAGCGTATTCTCTACCCATACAGCATACAATGTAGCAGCAGCATTAGCTGTATAAGTTCCTCCAGACGAATATTTTGCAGATGTTGCAGTAGATGAGGTTGCCCAACCTACACAATGATATCCAGTTTTGGATAATCCTGATGTACTTCTTAGAGTCAGATTAACACCATATTGCTTTGTCTGACTACTAGGAGTTGTGCCGCTACCGCCATTTATATTGTATGATATTTTATATGTTATTCTATTATACTCACTAACTGTTGCAGTATTACTATCAGTGTGGAAGGCTTTCATTGTAGATTTAGTAGTACCTGCAAAATTAGCTCTCAGATAGTAAGTTGTACCGGGTGTTAATGACAAACCAGAAACTGTAACAGTTGCAGTTCCAGACGAACCTGACAACGATACTGTAGTTCTACCTAATACACTACCGCTGTATGCAGTAGTACCAGATGACCCTGAGGAAGATACCGCAAATACATAATTATACTCTCCAGACCAGCCAGTTCCAGCAGATTTGTTAGCCCATTTAAGAACAAACTTTACAGCTGTAATTTTTGATGCACCAGTTTGAGTAAGCGAAAAAGACCATACCGCGTCTGGATTGGTTACACCGGAGTTATGACCTACACGAACATAACCACTTGCAGCAGATGTACCTGTTACATAAGTCAATGTTGCCATATCACGTACCTCCTATCTTATGCCTTAATAAGATAGATAGTAGTGGAATCTTTTTCAGCCAATGCGTCGTATTCAGATTGTGTACCTGCCCAAACTTGTGCATAGACAGCATTAGAATATTGGACTTGTGGGTACACTCTATCTATGTACACTTGACAAGGTACTTGACTATCCGAATAAATTGTTATATCACCATTCGAAGTTTTGCTAGCATTAAATACTGTTTGGATATCACCCGCCATATACTTAAGATATACAGCAGTTACAACAGCATACTGCCCCCTCTGATGAGTAGATTCTGGAATATCAAAATGATATAATGCAGGTATACCAGAGTGATTGCTACCAGCTACCCAATCACTGTCAGATATATTACAAATATATGGTGCATTAAAACTTAGAGAAAACGGTGTTACAAAATTACCATTTTCATCTGCCACTTTAAGTGTACCATCTTTATATATTGCAATATCAGTATAATTACCTGATGCAGGTGCAGATGCATCAGATGTCTGTTTATAAAATACACCCATTTCATTATTCTCCTATCGATGCTAAATTCCATGTATGTTAATTTCAATCCACGCCCCTGCGCGGGGGCGACCTGTTCTAAACTTATAAAAGGTCCTTACAGCTGTGAAAACGGGCACCCTCTGTATTCAGGAGTTATGTCTATATTCCAAGGATACATAGCTTTCATAGACTTGTAAAATTCACATCTCTTGTACTCATCTGGACCTTTATCACATATTAAACAGTTGTATCCTATTACTTCATATATGAGCTTCTCAAGAGGCTGTTCCGGTACATAGCAGAACCCATCTTCTTGTTTACCAGTTACATCATAATCTACCTTACACAATATCTTTGTATGGCTTAATTCCTTTTGGATCGTTTTCAGCTTATCTACAGGAACTGTTCTTAATATATTCGCTAATAATTTATTGCATAAAGATGCTATCAATTTAGCATCTCTCCATCCGCCAGGTATAGTCTTGATTCGTTTTTCCAATTTATCCAGATTTAATTCATAACTAGAAACTAATCCAAATATTGTTCGCAGAGCATAATATTCATCTCTAGTCAATCTATACCGTTCTAAGTTATTCTCCATCATTATCCCTCGCAACACACTTGGACTTTTCAAAATCATCGTAAAATTCAGAATACGATATTTCTTTCCATCCGTCAGAAGTTTCTTTGAAGTACCTATTTATCGTAAAAGATGAATTTGTATTCGGGTTGTTGGCTAAAAGTAGGCCTCTATGATCAAAGTCACCATTCGATGGATCTAATAAAAATGTTCTACATGTAACTATGATAGGTTTAGGTTCCGGCATATATGGCATAGAAATTGGATATATTTCGTCCATTATATCACTTACAAATCCGCAGCTGTAAACTCCAGAAACACTATCAGTATCAGTGCATCTATATCTATCTATATCACTATAAACTACAGTACCGTCAGGTTTTACATATTTGAATAATCTATACATCCGACGACATTGATATACGGAAGTACCATCCTTTCTATCATGAATATAATTCCAAGTATTGTCTGAATCGATTATAGGGGTAAGCGGCATTCCGTCTATCAATCGGTTCAATATGCTTTTTGTTACAAGAATACTGTGTCCGCTGTGCCCATCTTCGCATAAACATTCAAACGCTTTAAGCGCACTTTTATAACATCCGCACCCATACTCATAATCACCGTCATGTACAGAATTTTCCTTTTCACGAATACATGCCAATTCTACTTCACGCTTTGCCCAATCTACCATACTCATATCATATTCCTCCATAAATAGCTACTTTGTCCTAGTTTCTCCAAAAATACAGTTATTATCTAACATCACATATTTTACTCTATCGTCTTTGGTGCAAATCATTGTACCATCCAAAAATTTATGAACCTCGGATAGATCTAAATCTTTGCTAAACTTACATTCTATGCATGTAATTTTAGCTTTTGGTGCATTTTTAATATCAGAACAATCTATGATGTTAGGATATTTATTACTTTCTCTCAATATACCTAGTACACCTCCATCCGCTATGCTTAATTTCGTCATTATGAATAATAGAATCTACCATCCAACCATAGCCACAAAACCCATGATTATTTCTCACCATTTTTCTATACTCCCGGCTATTGCCACTCAGCTTCATGACATCTATACATGCACACCAACCATCACCAAAGTTGTAATAATAGCTTTTACCAATTCTATCTTTTGGGACCAATTTATCTGGTTTGGTAATAATATGGACATACTCATCGCCAGACCATCTGCCATTCCAGCTGTTGTTGTGTGGCATTGAAAGTTTGAATATTATCATATGTAGTTTTCTCCTTTGCTTACATTCTTGCACCAATTTTCAATTAGTTTTCTATTTGTGTCTTGCATCCATTTATGAGCATCAGCTCTCATTTCTTCAAATTCTTCGTCAATCATCTTGACTCTCCTTCGAAATATTAATAATATACCACCATCCGTAGCAATGAATGCATCATCGTTAGCAGCTACACATGCATCTTTATAAAAATTATACTTACATAAATCATAGTGAATACAATCTTTACAGTGTTGCATTTATATCTCCTACCATTTCTGCAATCTTTTGATTTATAGGCTTTACAATGTATTCAACTATGTTGTCCCGCTCGTTTATTTCTTGCCACCATCTTTCTCTATGCCTTCTAGGCAACTTGTAAATGTTGCTTACAATCGCACAGCAATACATTGCCGTTTGCATTCCCCAACACCCATCACAAGCTCGTTCATTGCACCAATCCGAAAACTCTTTAAATGTCATTCTCATTATCCTCCGTATGTTTTGCTACTATCAGACCTTACCCCATAGCACTGATTTTCATTATGTCTGAGGTCCGGGAAATACTGTAATAATTTTGCTGTTAGTATTGCGGCCTTAGTTAATTCCGCATCGTCAAAAAACCAACCACGCCAACACATTGAAAAATATACTGCTCTCGGCACTATTTCTATGTTGCTCTCTGAGAAATCACATTTATCACCATTAAGATTGATAAGCATATCATCTTCTCCCACGCCTAACTTAGCTCTAAAATATTGGTTTGCGGAAACATAACCCTGTTCGGTTTTTATCCTCGATGCTTTCCCGTTGCTTTTTATTATTGTCCCGTATGGGTTCCTATGCTTCACCTTTTCCTTACGTATGTTATGCGTTCCCTTTTTAAGTCCCAGTTTACTTATGCGTTTTCCTAAATTCTCATACGTTATTTGATGATTTGTAAATTTAGAATTGAACCCCTCAACAAGGTCATACAGTGTATAAGCTGATTCAAGAGTATCCTTAATGTATTTATCTTCTTCAGCTGTGAATCTTATCCCCATAATCATACCCCGTGACCTTATCTATCCTATTTCCTTTATTCCCTACAAATTTGTCTGTCCGTAAAATGATGTCTGCATTATTTATCATTTGTTTTGCAAGACTTGCGATAGCTTTAGCGTTCTCCATATTGCCGTTACCTTCTTCTATCTCAAGTATTGTTTTTCCTAAAATTTCCTGGAGCTCTAATAGCGTCATTCTTAGACCCTCCTGTTCCATGCTTCGATTGCCAAAGGCCTTTCATCGATAACCGTTATAATCTCGCCCATTTCATCAAGCTGAATTTCCAAGATGTAATTTGTTTTTGGTGTAGCAATATCACATTTAGAGCAATATATGCCAAAATTCCAACCTCTTATGATTCCCCTTTCGGTAGTTACTTTTATAAGAAATTTCGCTTCCCTCCACAGAACGGGCATGGCCTAAGTTCAACTTTTTCGCTCATCTTTATCACCTCAAATCTATATTTGCTATCTATTTAGCGTTTTGTATGTATTAACGATTCATGTAGGCTTATTTTTATACTAATATTTAGAAATCTACATAAAAATTGCTGCAAGCATTTACTTGCAGCTTTTATTATTAGCAGAATCAAATATTATAACGAATTTAATTCATATTCCCACTTGATCAACCCGCTATCAAACACTTGGACATATCCATGATCTATCATTATTTGACGTTCTGTATTATGATCAATATCGATAGTATTATCAGCAAATAGCCGCCTTAGGTTGGATTTTTGACATGTTGAGCGATGATAGTATGTATCCGAGACGTAATTAACCCATACATAACTAGGCTGTGTAGTATGTACATACTTGAACCCTAACTTTTCGTATAATGTACCTCTAGTATGAGCCCTATCAGAAAATGACACTATTCTAGTACATGGATACAATTTTAGAAACGCTTTAAATAATTTAGATGCTCCACCTACTACATTACTACCTAACTCTGTGCAAAATCTAGACAACTCCCATACATTTTCATCATTTTGTTGTTTACCCATACTTGGACGAAGTCTACCAAATGTCATTACACTAACTAACTTACCATTATCTGTAAATAGACCTAATCGTATTGTGCTGGTTACTGGACCTTGCCTATGGTTATTAGCTAGAAATGCATTAGCAGTTTTGGAGTCTATTTCGTGTATACGTAAATTTCTTGCAAACATTTTGTTATTATTTTTACCTAACATATTTCGTAACATTGATTTAATTATATCTTGTTTGTGTTCCCATTCATACCCAAATATATGAAATAAAAATATTCCCGCCTCTTTACATAGATCTGTTTTTAATTTATGATAATTAGAAGGTGTAGGGTATTTGTCATCATAACTAGGTATGCTAGAATTATGTGTATATGTTGGGTTACATTCTACGCCAATTTTAAATTGAGGTAAATATATGTCAATTTCTTTTGGATATATTATACTTCTATCGTTATGCAGTATCGTTATATTTGGGTCAATAGATTGTATATACTGAATAACTTCTTGTCCCATGTTACTTACATGATATGTAACAAGTTCCTCGCAACCAAATCTATGGAGTATTTCATGTATAGTAGTCATATCAATTCGTATATCATTATAAATTTCTTGGACAGTAGGTTTGTGCGAATAATGTGATGTTATAAATTCAATTGGGTTAGATTTGAATTGAATATAGTTAGTTTGTATTTCTTGCCCATATTTATCACCTAAAACTTTTCCGAAATTGTATGTATATGTTTTACGCATTTTACTTTTAATGCACTCACACTGAGCTGGATTAGCTACTCCATATCTAGACAAATTATTTTGCACAGTCTTATTCCGAATAGAAGGTACCTGTGTAGGATGCTCGGTACCATATTTAGCTTTCATAGTATGCTTAACTGCTTGGCGTAAAATTTTTGACGATAAAGTATACCCACCATATCGCTCATTCACAGTATTATCGACTTTAGCTCGTATGATTGGAGACTGTCCTGGATTATCTACACCATATCGTTTCTGGACACCTGCAATTCTTAGTTGTTTTACCTCATCAGACGAAGCTGCAAATTCTGTACCATATTTCTCTAAATTAGTTTGTTTAGTGTGTTCTTTAATATCATTTAATTTGTCCTCACTAAAATTATTCCAGCTTGTCTTTATTGCCTTTCGTCGACAGTCCTCACACCTGCGGCCTCCAGCTTTCATATAATTAGCATAAGATTCTTTTATTAGTAAGGGGACACCACAATCTATACATGGTCGATAATGTTTATCCTTACATGAATTTTGTTTAGGGCTCATAGCTATAAACTCTTTACCACACCACACACATTTACGTACGCCAAATGTACGTTGTTTTAAAACAGTACCTCTACAATTTTCACATGTTACAATATCTTTAGCTACATTTATTTCTTTACCGCATACTTTGCAATACTTAATCATATAATTCTCCTTAATGAGTTAATAATTATATTATAGTCGATTTTAAACAAAAAGTCAATAAAAAGATGACATCTTTATTTAGATGCCACCTTTTTGTAGATAATTTTTACATTAAGGAGAAAAAGTTTGCAATATTACTCAAATTGGGTTAAGTCAACGTTAGGCGGTAAGGCAACGAGATCAACAATTATGTCGTTTATGACGCCATTGACGGTGATCCAAATCCTGCCTATTACGGTATTCGCATTAACGCGATCCTCACCATCAATGTCAGCGGACATCTTCACTAAGTAATCTTCTATAGCACCGACATTTTTCATTGTGTCGAGAATAGGAGTTACAGCCGCATAGAAGCTACCATATGCATCTGTATTATTATATGTGAATGTTATAGAAATACCTGCTCTATACACAACATCTTCAATGGCGTTTACTAAGAATCTTGTTGAAAGATTTGCAAGTGCTTGATACGTTGCCGGAGGTACTTCATAGAGCGTAGAATTACCCCAAACAGTTGTACCTAAATCAGGTATTGTAGTTATGATATTTACACCTACGCCTTCGAGACTCTGCCACTCATCTAACAGCTTCTTCGGTACATTATAATCGAATTTACCAAGCTTAAGATTGTGTTTACGATTTGTAGGTAATGCCCATTCATATTGAACAGCTTGATTAAGAATCATTGCCCTATGAATCATAAGAGCTTGGAATGAAGGAGAAGCAGGCGCTTGCTTACCTGTACCTACATATGTATATTGACCCCAAGGTGCAAATAATGCAGAATGCGTAGAATATAATGATGTATTCAAATCATATAGTGCATTTGAAGGTACATATCTTGAAAGTAACTGTGCATAACCAGATTCACCCTCTACTAATGACTCATTATATACTTTCGACCTTGGAAGGCTCTTAGGAATATCTATGAAGGCGGTAGCACATCTGCTGTAATATGCAACATCCATCAATTTTATATGCATCGGAGAGATTTCGGTAATGTTCTCCACAAGCTCTCCTGTAAGGAATTTATAATCCTGATCATCCCAACCTGGGCTTATGATTCTATTAGGGTTATAGGATAACTTGTCTTTAAGCAGCTCGTATACGTCTAGTGCATAAGTATAAGTCCACTCTCTATATTTTATGGTAGACATAGATACTGCATCTGTTATAGTAGATTTAGCAGAAGTGAGGGCTGTTACATACGCTGTTGAACCTGGATCAGCGTAACCTGCAGCTTTATATCTAGCAGTTGCAAGAGCGATCGCATCGTCCATCATTGTTTCTGTATTAGCTGCTACATCAGTACCGCCTGTAAGTGATACCGCCTCAGCCTCAAACTCTACTTCATTTTTAGTTATACCTTTGCATGTAATAGATAAGAATGATGATTCTACCTCGTCAATATGTAAAATAGAATCAGTAGATTTATCTATATCAAACACAAATATAATATTCTCAAGTGCTGATCTAACACCGGAAGCATCAATAGTATATGTAATTATATTCCAATAGTCTCTGTTTGGAACCTTTTTAAGAACTACTTGAAGCGTATTTCCAAATGTACCAGGATACTTAGCTTTAATAGAAAATGTACCGCTAGTATCTTTATTTTTTAATTTGAACTCACCTGATGCTTGGGTACCTGGACAAAGTCTGCATACTAGCACATCATAGCCAGCAGCAAGTAAAGTCATTGCCATTTGATATGAATAATCTTTTGCTAACCTATAATTAGATGCTACACCTCTATAAGTTGCTACAAAAGACTCTAACCCTTGCTGAGTAGCTGGAAATCTACTCCATGCTGTCTCTTCAAGCATCTCTTCTTTAGTCTTGCCTAAGGATTCTGGATCTAAAAATCCAGGTCCCCAACAACTCGTTATAGGCAGAGCTACAGTAGCATAACTGCTATTACTAATAGAATAGCTATAATTCTGCGAAACTTCATTTATTGTTATGTTCGCCATTAGGAATTTCCTCCTCCTGATTTAAAATTTGTTTTACAGATACTTTGTTATCTTTTAATATCTGCTTATCTGATTGTTTTTCATCTGCCTTCTTTATAACATCCTTAGGAGGTTCCTTATGGATAGGCTTGTCTGTTATTAAGAATTTAGGATGGTTGATGTACCCTGGAACTTCTTTTATTTCGTTTGGTTCAAAAGTTACACCATAAAAAGTTTTTACAGTATTTGAAAGATTCTTGTAATACATTTCATATCCTCCAATTCACAATTATTTAAGGTTCGGATCCACTTGACACTCAGTTCTCTTAAGTTTCTGCGGAACATTATTAACTAGAACACAGCCTTCACATCGCATGGGAAGTATGGTTTGATACAACTGACCAGCTTTATTATAATTAACTTGATTAGACGATCTTTCTATATCTCTAGAATCATCTATAGTTATTCCGAATCTAATTCGTCTTTTTGATTCATACGGCAATCGTATAGTTAGGAAATACATTGAACTGTATTTGAATATCAATTCTCGTTCAAGTTCATCCATATCTGCTTGATTAGTTGTAAGCAAAGTTATAGTATAGCTAAGTTTTATAGGCATAGACCGTTCATAGTAGATTTCATTTGTATCTGTATCCATAACAACTGGAACACCTTTATGGACACGAGTAAAATTCCATCTTTCTGTGTCTACTTTATAGTTATTTTCGCGTTGTACAGCTACAACAGGATACTCTATTTTATCTTCAAGCATCTGCGCAACTAACTGTAAACACATTTCCGGATCTGCTACCTTTACATGAGGATTAGCTACTTCATCAGGATTAAAAGAACGACGAAGGTCTTCTACGATTGCATCATCATATAAATATATCACTGTCAACCCTCCTCATTCTTAGTATCATACTGTTGACCCCTATAATCATAATTCTTAGATAAGAATGTATTAGATTTGTTGAACTTCTGGCTCACCTGTTTCTTAGTCCTACCTACAACATCATTATCATATACAGGAATAACTTGACACATGACATGATCAGGACATTGCAAATCAGTAGTAATCTCTCGTACTCTAAATACTCTATCAGATACTTCAGAATACTGTCCAGAAATTGTAAATATGCAATCTCTTTGAAGATTCTTGAGGTTAAAGCTGCAGTGTATTAAGAATGGAAGATTTTCATCATTTTCTACAACCCAACCTACACGTTTGTATGTCTTTATTTTAGGAGAGCCTTCAAAAAATATGTGCACATCCTCCGATATAGAATAATGGTCTACAAGAGATTCTCCTTGGTTGTTAGAATCCGCTAGTATAGGATATTGATACTTTGCAGGTATGCCCATCATTTGAAGTGCCTCGTCATATCTGTCGCGCATCAATTTTACATCGGATTGAATTAGATTGATGCTCATTGTTCTAACACCTCAGCATTCTCTTTAAGTATGTCATCAATACTACCTACCCAGTTATACAACCAGCTCCAATCTAAGTTCTTTACTTCAGATATTGCAGATATATTGATAGCACTGCCATTGGCTAAAGCATCTCTATAGCTCTCTTCACTTGGAGCATATCCAGAATTTATCCAATCTGGATTTTCCTTAACTTTAAAACACACAACTTTCCAGTTAAATTTTTTGACTCCGTTTACATATTTCCAAGTATTTAGTACACGTATCTTATCATATCCTAAATTCTGGAGTTTCATAAGTAGGTCAAGCGTTGTTCCAGATAGATTAGATGATGGGCTGTAAGATATTCTAAATCCCCATTTATATAATTCTTCCAATATCTGTGCAGGTGTTAATTCATATGAAGAATTGTCTAAATATGTTGGATTAGATACTAAATCTCCTCCAGCTCTTAAAGTACATGCAAACAATACGCCATATTTAGGATGAACCACCTTGATTAGAATACATCTAAGTAATTCGTCATCAATTATATCTGTTACAGTTATTTTAAAATTACAACTGTTATTAGATTTACATTTTGTTAAATGATGCCAATCTGCAATCTTATACTGTAATGGAAATTGATCCGTCATCGATTGCACCTCCTGATTTAACTGCTTTCACGTAATTACGAAGTTCTAATTGAAATGCTTTAAGCTCCTCAGTATCAACATCGGGATAATTGGAGAAATATCGAGCTATCATATCAATCTTAAGTTTAAAGAATAAAATGCGTTTATCAACATCTGAAATTTCCGGGTGACGTTCACAAAATATAAAATATCTTGTAACAACAGAACTAAATGCTTTATGAGCAGTAGGATTGTCTTTAGATAGATCTGCCTTTTCTATAGTTTTAAAATTTGTAGAATTGTAATTCTTTAAATCCTTGAAAAAGAGATGTGTTATATCATTAGATACCACTATCATCACCACCTTCGTTCATATCACCTAAATTCCAAGTCATTGCATCTGTACCAGTCTGTGGAAGAACTTCTGAAAGTATTTCCGTAATAGCCTTTGTATACGATTCTTTTTCAGTAACTCCTAGATCTTTAAGTATGGTAATCATGTTTTGAGCTTGCCCAATTGCAGCATCTCGTCTATCGAAGTTTACTGTACTTTGAAGTGTTATAATTGGGTTCATTACGAGCTTATATGTTCCAATATATCCGCTTAAATTTCTAGATACAAGATACTTATTTATTGCATCTGTCCAGCCCTCTATATAAGCATTTTCAACTCTCTGAAGTGCATTAGAATAAAGTGCAGATCGTTGACTCATAACAGCACCTGCTCCACCAAGACCTTCAGATGACGAAAAGTTCATTGCTTCTTTGGGTACACCTAAAACAGATAGTTTCTTATCCTGATAGTATTGCAATAGCTTTGAATCTTCACTGGTAGCTTCAGCCATATTCAAATCTGTTATAGAAATTGCATCTTGACCGTTTACCTTAGGTATGTAGATGAGGTTATTGGGACTTTGAGGATTTACAAAACTTTGGACATCACCAGTAGATGTATTAAGTGATAATTGCTGCTCTATTGCGTCTTTAATCTGCTGCAAACTGTTTTGAATCTCATCCTCTTCTGCAGTATTGCCGCACTCTACATTTATAAATCTGACTACACGAGTAAGCGAAGACAGAAGTAATGCATCTTCAAGCAATGATAAAGTCTGTGTAGGCTGAACAGCTTTTTCCATAAGCGGTTGAGCAAATTGAATATCATACTGCTTCACGTTTCCACTAGAATCTACTGTATCAATTGTATAATCTCCTAGCATACCACCTAAAGAAAAATGTACTACTGCGGATTCCGGATAAAGCACAAAATCTTTAGCATTATCTGATGGTTCAGTCATATATCCGACCGGCTTACCTCTGTACCACAGATGCACAATATCTTCTGGAGGTATTTTAGTAGATGGAATTATATCATAATCCGTATCTATAATTGTATTACTGTCTAAAGCTACACCAATTGACTTATTATGCTGAATTCTATCCTTGTACATGTCCGTTGTAGGTATGTACAAATTTCCAATTGTAGCTAATTCTAAAATATGATCTCTAGCATACCTATTTATGTTCCATCTATCAAAAAGTTTATTTATTATTTCAGCACCATCTGCTGAATTTTTATCTCTAGGAACTGCCCATATGATTTGACCATCTGTATTTACAGTAGTTGCATCTGTTGCATAATATGATAAAGCAGTACTTATCTGAGCGTCTCTTGCAAGTGCTCGCATAGTATCTATTTGTGTTTTTATATCTGCTAAACTTGTATTTCCGCGCATATCAGAAATCCTATACATAGATCCTGATATTACACTCCGTATCCAAGATTGAGATTTTGGTCTATTTAGAAGTCGTTTTATCCAGCTATCTTTCAATGTAATCTACCTCCATGTATGTATAAAAGGGTCATTACGTGTATTGTTTTAGATCATCATCTATACCGTATTCATTGAAAAATTTATCCTCATAAAATATAGGTATATCATTAGCTCTGGCCTTATTGAGCATTGATCCGTCAATAGATTCCATCAAGTTGCCTATGAGCAAACAATCGACATCATCTGATAATTCGGTTACTACGCACGCAGAATAACTTTGAAGTATTTGTACTATTTCAGAATCTGGACCATGCTCAAATCTACCAGTTATGCATATAGTTCTACCTCTAAATATAGGTGCTCCTTCAAATTTCTTGAGTGTACTATGCTCTATAACATTGCTTCTAGATATGAAAGCTTCTAGAACAGTTTGATTATACGGACTACTTAACCACGAAATTAGATTCTTGTCATCTACACTATCCATACTCAAATCTACATATATTCTATTAGGTGAATGTATGTAATACCGTATTGTATCAATATCATTATTGCATCGTATGCAAAATCTTTTAAGTGTGTCGTCCGAACGAACTTCGGTAATCGGTATGCAAGCTCTTAGCATCTGATGAATATCTAACGTAAAGTTGTAATCTTTATATTCTGGTAGATCTAGTATATCTACAATATTCAAAATTTCATTAGACTTTGCAAGTTTGAAATATCTATCTTTAGACATAACTGGAATTCCTAGAACACTTGCCATGCTGCAAAAATCTAGATAATGATTAGATAAACATGCGTTATCATCGCATTTTACAATACCATTTTTAGGTACATTCAACAACTTCCCGCACACTGGGCAAGCTATTGTAGATAATCTAGGTTCTCTTATTTTACTATCTAACGATTTTGAAAATAGATATTGGCCATTTCTACCATCTTGCTGTATCACAATATCACCAGGTTGTATGTTATGGCCCACTACTTCGCTGTAATTCAATGACATGGTATAATTTGAATGAACATGTTGAACTAATCCTAATATAGCTCCAGATCTATCTACAGACAATCTAACTTGACTTACTATAAATTGATACATAGGTACAACTTTATGATGTATCTCAGTACCTCGGAAATATGTGAACCCGCCTATCAACTTTGGGTAAAACTCAAATGTGTTCGAATGTAATATAGTATTTATAAATTTGTAGTCAGGATTAGCTGGAACTAAATATCCAGGGCATACATAAAATTTTGACATCTGTAACCAATTTCTTATAGCAACTGCACCCGAAAATTTAGACGCGTTACTTTTAACAAATGATGCGACAAATTTATATGTATTGTCCAATTTGGATGTGTATTCTGAAATATACAATTCAGATATATTACCTTCATTATGTACAAATGGAGTATCTGGTGCATATAGTGTTCCATATACGAATGTTGAACCACCTGTAATACCTATCTTTGTAGGCACTGTAGGTAGTTCCCTAATTTTAGATAATTTGATGTGTTCTATTTCTTCTATATGATCGTAGTCGGATCCACATCCTACAAAATCTAGCACACCTCGGCTGTCGTACCTAAGCATCAACTTGATGCCAAAAGGCTCAGCTAAAACATAATCACCAGGTTTGAGAAAGTTTCTCATAATAAATTACCTCACTTTTTATTTTTATATAAGTTTGCAAATGCAGAACCTATATTATTAACTTGATTTGAAGTATAACCTCTTCGGTTTACCGATGATATAACAGAAGCTACATTTTTAACAGGTATCTTAATATTCGGAGTATTAAGTGTAGCGTTCCAAAGACATCCTGCAAAGGAGTCTGCAACGTCCTTTGAACGACCTACAACGTGATCTACTCTGCCAGTTACAGAATCCCTTTGCAGATATATCAGCTCATCTTGAAGTAGCCGACAATCTAACATATCAACTCGTTGTTCAAGTATCATTGAACGCAACGCCATGTATCCATCAGGTGTCCTATCAAGAGATATCTTATCTACTGTAAATTGCTGCTCCTCTAAAAGCTGTGCCATATACTCACTCTGAAATTGGTCTCTACTTATTCTGTCAATGTTAAGACCTTGTTTTCTAAGCCAACATATAAATGCAGTTATCTTAGAATATGGTATTTTATCGCCTCTAGGAGCTTCTAGAGCTATAGAAAATAGATGTGTAAATATTGGCATAGATACTTTTGTACCATTATCTAATTCTATGTCCTTTCTTCCAGTAATGCAACATGCCGATATACCAGTTCTATCTGTATTAAGTGACAAATCTAGATGCAGATATACAGGATATATTCGTAAATACTGAGATATACATTCAATATGGAAAAATTCTTCTATTGTATAAGCATCTTTTGTTCCTATTGTAAGTATATCATTATAAAAGGGATTTCTTCTAGTTTTAGATATACACTCTGTGAGTGACTCTTGTGTTATGAATGATAGTGAGCCTGGAACTGAAATGCCAGCCAAGTCTCTTAAAGCAATATCAAAATCTGCAATGAAATCAGATTTCATATCTACTGGAGGATTAAGTATCATATATCCCTGATCTCTGAGTTCTTTTAATGATTCGTCATTGGATTGATTGTCCGGGATTACAAACCCCTTCTTATGTCTATCACCGACAGCTATGTAAAATGTTTTATCAGAAAACATAGATTTCGGAAGTATTTCCCATTGCGGTTCATCTACAACATACATATGGTCACCGGCACCAGATGTTCTCTGAGTTTCAATATGAGCTTCAATGAAATCACTATCGCTTTTCTTTGAACTTACAGCGAACAGCTTTCCCCAGACTTCTCCGTCTTTTCTAAATGTACCTTTGATACGAGCTGAAATAGTATTATATGTGTCCATCATTGTAGCTTTAGCTTTCTGCACATCTTTCACACCAGCCCTCTGGAAGTTAGCTTCATCCATGATTGCTGCAAAACATTGTGTACCTAATGCATGCGACCCGCTACTTCCGAAATCTATATTTATTTTATCTCCCTCTGGTATGTAGTAGAAATTTCGATCGCTTCGGCTAAATGTACCATGACTGCAGAACCACGGACTTGCTTTAAGTGTGTCATTAAATTCACGAAACGCTACACCTGATGCTAAGTCCTTTGTGATGTTGAAGAATAAAATTGAAAATCTAGATATATCCTTTTTGCCAAAAAATGCTTGAGGGTCTCTCAAGCACATTAACCTGTAAAGCATGTAAGAAACTGCAGTTATTGCAGTAGATGTTTTACCTATTCTAGTAGCTCCAGTAAATATGACCTCATCATACTTATTTCCTGCATTGAAGATATTTTGAAGAGTAGTCTTCCAGTAAGGATATACAGCTTCTCCGTTTCTGTTAGTTCTACCTAAATACATATCGCTGCATAAGAATGTATCGATATCTACAGGTATCTCTTTATAATCAGAAAGCCATACATCATTGTAAGTGTCAGAGTATCCAAATTTGCTTATCTCTTCAAGTATACGACGCAAAACTTGCTGCTCTCGTTCATTTACGCTATTGTATATATTCTGTATACGAATAATTACATCTTGATCAATCATACTACATTTAGCTCCAATAGCACAGCTTGTGCACTAGATCTGAGTTTTTCTCTAGATTTAGAATCGAATACAGCCGAAATGTTGTTATCATTTGTAGTAGCTGAAGGCTGTAAAGCTGTATATTCAGACAGATCCATGTAAGGCTGAAGCAATTTTTGGCTATCTATCATAAGCTTCTGGAGCCGTTCTTGAACTTCCAACAACATCATAAGCGTTGCAGGACTGTCGTCGCTAAGCCTTTCTAACTGACGATCTATAGATTTATACAACTTAGCTTCTATCTTATCCATCATATCTAGGTACTTTACTATTCTAGATACTTGATGGTATATTCGTAAAACAGTTATATTTTGGAGAGCTTGTTTTGCTAAATCCGGATTATCAGAACACACCAAAATAGACGCACGCATTTTTGCTACGTCTGATTTCTGTTTTGCATATAATGGGTCTTCAGAAGTTATCGAATAACCCTCGACAGTTTCGAGGTCTTTCATAATACTCCTCCTAGTATGTGAAATTATTGAAGGTCAAAAAGCACTACGCTTAGATTTGCTATAGAATCTTTAGCTAATTGATCATCTTTTGCAACTGTTGCAAGAGAATCTATTGCCATCTTTATATACTTTATGCCATCTGCATAAGTATTCTGATTGACAACGGGTTCTTCAGCTATGTTAGTATCCGCATTTACACTCTTACATTTACTTATCTTCAATGTCAACTACCTCCTTAACTTTAGGCAACTTCATATATATTTCATTATAGCTTGCTATTTCATCGCTTAAGCTATCTAAACATTCAATTATTGAATCCGCTTCATCATCACAGTTATATAATTCCGACTTCATCCCTGATATATATTTTTGAAGCTTGCCGCTATCTGGAAATCCTTTATAGACTTCAGCTTCAAAAGCAGACAAGAATTCAACAAATCTATAACTTAATATATATTTTCTCACAAGTTTATATAATCCTATATAACTATTGCGAAGCTCCATCACATTCTTTAACATGTTTATGCCCACCTATCTATATCGGAATTGATTACCTTTATCATAGACAATGTACTAACATCGTTATGACACATTAAAAACTCAACTTCTCGAGCTATACTTTTATCCTGGACCTCATTTACATACATCCTATAATATGCCGTAAATGGTATATCAGCTATATCAGATATAAAATCCTTAACTGTTTTCAATATCTCTGTCATAGCATTTACATATCTTATTATATAGATGAAGTAGATGTACAGGCACTTCTACAACATCATTAGTTTTCTTTATTCTGACATTGTAGAACCACTGTAATGCTTCAATACTTTCTGATAATTGTTTAAGCGTAGGTATCTTTATAGATTCCCCGCCTGCATACTTTGTAAGCATTATAAGACGACGATATCCAATTATTGAGAATAATTCAGGTAACCATGCAAATTCTACTTCATCGTGCAGCGGAGGCATTAACTCAAGTAGATACTCAAAATCAAGCTCCTCTGTAATTGGCAATTCGCTTTTACTCATCTATGACCTCTGTAATAGATTTGTTGCTCTCATAATCAGGTTGTTCGATTATGTCGAATACAATTGCATTATCAGATCTTGCTAAACGATTAAATCTCAACTGAGAATGCGATGAAGCATCTAGTAGTACTATTGCAGGCCCCATTACATTATTGAGATTTAATTTATCATTATAATATACCCAAAACTCATTATTATTTACTGAGGTTCTCACTACACCAGCAGTATCTGAATTTGAATTAAGTATACCAGCAACCTCTAAAGGAGATACTTGCAATTTTGTGGCATATGATTCATTAGACAATATACTAGATTTGTTTGTATATGATAGACCCGATAAAGAGTTAGTGAATACAGAAGTACTAGAATTAGCATTGTTTAAAGTATCTTCTTCAGTTGATTCGCTAGAATCATCTGAATCTAATATATCATCTGCAGCGTCATCTTTAAGCTCATCGACAACCTTATCAGATATGCTAGAATCAGATCCCTTCCCAAAATTACTAGATGAACTTTTTCCACTAGACCCAGGTGTGCTATCGGGACCACCTGGAATTTGATCTACTGGCGTATTATCGGCAACAGAATCATTGGAATTATCTGAAACAGAATCTTTTGAATTTTCGAACTCAATTATATCTATATACTTATCATCTAAATACTCTTCCAGCTGCTTAACTAGTGGAGCATTTAAAGGATTTTTCATTGCTGCACGTATTTTATCTTTTCGTGAACTTGACTTATATAATTTACTGCAATATATAGATTTCAATTTTTTGCCTCCTTCATATATATGTAAGGCTTATCAGGATTACTATCTTGAATACCATATCCGATATATAGCAGATAAACATTATCGGTATATACATCTATGAATTTCAATTGATATATGTGAACACCAGCATCTAGCTTGAGGATAGATGTATTTAATTTTAACCAAGGCCTGCTACAATCTTTAGATACATTATTAGAATAATCGACTATCTGCTTTTTAGGGACTATTTCAATCATATCATATAACTTACAACTTAATGGCATAGATTCGGGCAATTTTACCCATACATACGTATCTATTTCATATCTACTAAATAAATGGGTATTAGATGCAAGTGCAGAATAGGGGCACGCATTAAAGATTGTAATGTTTTCAGATCCATTTACCATGATATAATATACTGATCTCCCTTGTTAGCTAAATATTCAGGTTCAGTTATTTTATAACCATTAGATTCCAGAAATTTTTTGAGGTCCTCAGACATAGGTCTCATCCATAATACAGAATTCTGACCTGCAAGCGCACCGTAATTGATTATCGCAGCAACTTGTTTTTTCTGAGACTCAAATTCTGCAGAATTGCTTATTTGTCTACTCACAGATGCTTGTTTAATATCTTCAATACCTTCAATAGGTAGTACCATAAAATTACCTCCGATAGTTTATATCCTATACGGAGGTATACAAGGTTCTTTACTTAATTTGTGAGTGTTGGAAATACAACATCATTAGGTGTTGGAAATACAACATCATTTAGTTCAGGCATATTTTGCATTGTCCAAACTAGACCAAACATATTCCATACGAATGCTCTATCATGATGTTCATCACAATCGCCTCTAGCAAATTTCAACAGATGACGCACCCCACTATCTACATAACAATGCGCTGGAATTCCCTTTTCCCAATTATGCTCACCATACTTATTTGCACCTTCTTCGTAATGAATAGCTACTTCTAATATCAAATCATATACAGATATATTCCACAATTTGACTCTAAATATAGATATTGATTTATATATCGAATCTAAATCTCCTGTGTGCAAGAAGTTATCAATGTTCGTCAATATGTAAGACACTGGATCAATTGTCAAACTTTTACTAACATATTCATAAGATGCTTCAAAGGAGATATACATTGCAATTTGTTTCAACGGCATCAAATCGCATCTTCCTTTATTCGACTGAATGTCTCGTACAGCACCTGTATCAAATTGTCTACGATTACCGCTATCTTGTATCATCTATCTACTCCAAATAATTTCAATTCCTTATTTACTTCACTAGAATCCTGTTTTGCAGATTCTAATTTAGATACATACGATATCACATCGTTCATACCTTTTCTAAGAAACTCAGAATTTAATTCATCTTTAACAATCTCTAAGAATTTAACATACACTGATTTCATAAAACACCCCTAAAAATTAAATATCTTCTTATTACGCCTTAAATTCTTTTCATCATATGCGTACTCTCCATATGCAGCTTTGTAAGTTTCCATTATATCTACTACAACACGAGCCACATTAGATTCTTTAAGTTCTTCAAGAGTATAGCCATAGCTTGATATCAAATCTTTTAATTCAGACAAAGTATTTGCATCACATACCTTATCAAAACACATATTAGATTTAGTTTTAGAAGTTCTAGACTTATCTGATAAAGAAATTGTTCCCCATTTTCTAGTAAATATTTTATTGTACCCTGTACGAAGTCTATGACTTACAGAGTCACAGCTATAACAAGGGAATTTAGACAATGCATCTAATGAACTCATACCAAATAGATGAGTTTTTACATCAGGATTTTCTGACGATTTAATGATATCATACACCTCACGCATGTATATATTTTTATCTTTCTGAGATACATCATTTGCAGGTGAAATTCCTATGTATTCAATATGCTTGCCAAATTCATCTGTCCATGATAGCATATTTCGTAGATTTGAAAAATCTTCCCCATAATGGAATACTGGTACCAATTTATCCGGACTTTTTAGCTTCTTTCGCATATACAGGTAATTGTCCCAAGACAGCTTTGCGGATTCAACATAATCTTCCGGAGTTTTAGGCTGCTGATACCTACCAGGAATCTTATCTACTTGTGCGATTGCAATCAAGTAATCATCAATACTATTAGCAAATTCAATGTACTCATCAACATTTAAAGAAATTCCCTGGCTATGCTGTGTCCATGCACCACTATCTAAGAATAACGATGCAATATATCCCTTGTCATGATACTCCACCATTTTCTTAACACTCATTCTGTCAAGCTGTGTAACAAGAACATCTATAGGTTTATAATCCGGCTGACGCAGTAGCCCTTCCATCATTGGATCAGTCAACGATCCCGAAAATATGTAGTGAAATTCTTGCTTCATATATTATCCTCCTAAATGAATACTATTCAGTATATTTACATTCAAACAAAAATTTTGTTAAAACTGTATGAGCAGCTATTTTAGATGATGCTAATTCACGCATACAATCAATTCCGCATTTATCTATATGCGGGCTATTGCATACTTGCATTATATAACGAATTACTAACTGTATAGGTGTTTCAGAATTATCGTCAAAATGACCTAACTTCCAAACCATGTCAGATATAGGTCTATTAAATTTAGTTATAGATGCAAGGTCTTGTATATATTTTATATGCAAATCACTCATACCTAATAATGTATCAACATCTTTAAATGTTTTAGCGCATTTCCAAAGTCCGCAAGGTTCCAGCCTCCCTAACTTCATTGCATCTTCATGTAAAGCATACTCACACAAATCAGAACGTGTTGGGGGTGAGACTGAACACACTACACTTCTACTTAATATTGTATCAGGAACTTTATATCTATTTCTACAAGTTACAACTATGTATACATTTGATAGCGGTTCCTCTAGAAATTTAAGCATAGCATATGATGCAGCAGATACTCCCAAATCTAGATTCTCTATACATAATACTACGCTATTAGTTAACTTATAGCATGCATCTACAGTATCACGTATCTCATTTACTCCTGGATCAACCTTATAGAAATCTGACACATTTAACATATCTGCATACAGCTTTGCACAATAAGTTTTACCACAACCTTCTGGGCCTTCTATCAATATGCTGTGTTTATCAGATTGAGCATAAGTATTTAGACAGTATAATGCTTCTTTTTGACATTTAAAATCCATTATATCTCTCCTATCGCAGGTACTTCTTTAAATTGAAGTAAGCTAAACAGATAAATCAATCCATTGTACATATCATATGATATTGTTCTAGATTTTTTGAGTTGGTCATATCCGTGCATAAACATGTAATATACATCTCGTCTAGACCATAATTTCAAATATTGACGCAAATCAGAATCTGTATATTTATTGTCCATTAACTTGTCTAATTCCACCATAGTGGACAATACAGCATATAATATGTTTACTAAATCTCCATCATAATTATCCAACAAACTTACAACATAATTGAAATTCTTTGCAGCTATACCACGTTTGAATAATGAATCGTCAACAGATTTGACACATCCGAACATCTCTGCAATTTTAGATTCCGACAAATCTAATAGATCCGAAGGATTATTCAAATGGTTCATACACTTGCACATATTACGACACTGTCCATAATTAGAACCATATTTAACAGCAGCATCAATAAGTTTATCAGGAAGATTAAAATCTGCATGAAGGTACTTTGACTTGAATTTAGGACTTATGCTATCTATGGATACACAATAATCCGGAAGATATTTATCAACTTTAGATGAATGTTTAGGTTGCTGATATATGCATACAAGCGTACCTATTATTCGAAGGTTGTTAAATGTATCTTGAGTAGTAGCATCTAAAGAATTCAGAAACCCTTCATCATATCTAGATATGTATAACTTCGGATCAAGTGGTATAAGCCGTTTGCTCTTCATCATGGATATAAAAGACTGTACAGAATCAATTTCTTCAAACTGTCCGTAGAAAGCCTTTAACTTATCAATGTAAGTTTGCTTTACACCATACTCATCACCTAAAAATATGTAAAATTTAGAAGGATTGTTAGACAGTATCTCTAACCCAACATCTTGAATTGATCTCATTAGCATTCCTCTAATAAATACTTAAAGTTTTTCAGTGTTGTAATAGATGTATGGTTGTCTCCTAACACTAAAATACTCTGTGATGTATTATTTAACGATTCAACATAATCATCATGATAGAATCTCAAAGATGGCTTAAATTTTGAATGTATGCCTATCTTAGTTGTTTCGAGAAACCCGCATCTATTGCAATCAAACATCACCCATGTACGAGATGCTGATTTTGACCCGTCGTCTACAAATAAGCAAGGGTATCGGAATTTTGCTATGGCTTCATCAGATATCTTTGTCCATACATCTGCTAAGAATATTATTTTGTGTCCAGATGTTTCGTGTGTTTTACACTCCCCGAGCCATTCATCCGAAATTACATCTCCGGGCACGCACATTCTAGATCCGCTTCCAGACACAACTTCCCAACCTAAATAACTAGATACCATCTGTTCTTGAATAGATGAATGAAATTTTGTATTTGTGTTATTTGCCATAGTAACCCTTTGTCCAGTAGTTCCCTATACATCCATCAGTGCTATTCCAAATATCATGAACCTTATGCAACCCGTGCGGTCCGCAAGTCTCTTTGATACAAACCATATGGTGACCACCTATATTTGCTATAAAAGACTTGCCAATAGCTCTTGCGTCCTTTTGAAGCATCTTACAAAACTCTTCTCCTGTATACTTTTTACCGTCAGGCTTTCTAGGCTGCTTATGCTTGACCCATCCTTTACTTGCAAGATACTTGTCTATTGCCATATTTGAAGACATTTCATAACCAGTTTCAAGATGGACCTGGACCATTTCTTTTAGGACTTCATTATAAGGTTCATTGAGGCCCGTACATACTGCCCTCAACCAACAATCTGTTGTGATCCTATTCTTCGGATTTGCATTGTAATGATGAAATGTAGTAGTTTCTGGGTATTTTTCGCTTCGTTTCATGCTTCAAAGTTCCTCCTATTAGAGCATCGATAATTTACCTTGTGTATATATTATAAGCCCTAATGGAAAATTTGTCAAGCATTATTTTTATACGCCAACATTAAATATGCGGTCATCATAGTAGATCACCGCCATTAAATGGTTATCCTCCAAATACATCATTAGAACTATCTGAAGAATTTATGCCATTTATATCATTATATATGTATGTCTTTAATTCGCTGTAATACTCTTTGTTAGCTTGGAGATAGTCATATACTTTGGCCATACCATTCAACTTTACAATATTACCAGAAGAATCTTCTAGAACTTCACCGGTAGGCTTACATAATGTATACCAAGCTCCGCCTTTTTGAATTATACCATATTTCTTTATAGCAAGTTGAGCATAATCAATATCTTCTCTTATACCAGATGCTGACATAAGATAATACGAGCCATTCTTCCTATCAAATGGTGCAGATTTCTGTTTAGTTATTCTAGCATTTACAATATAACCTGCTGGATTTTCAGCACTCTGCGGTAATTCATTACCTAAAAAATCAACTGGATGACCTATCCTAAAATAGATTCGCAATGACGCATAGAATTTTGGTGCTTGGCCTCCTGGAGTTTTTATAACATAAGGGTTATCCATATTATCTCGAATTTGATTTATTGTAAGCAAAGTGCATTCATATCGTGTTAACAATGATACAACTTTTCGGAAGAATATAGTAAGCAACCCAGCTAATGACGCTACTGTGCGTTCACCAAGCTTCTTTTCCAATTCGGATTTAGGTACCAAAGAAGGAATGGAATCAAGCACGATAAGACCCATCTCGCCAGTTTCGATGATATCTTGAATAGTTTGAAGTATATCCTCTGCAAACACATCCGGCGGCTGCATTATCTCTATCCGTGTTTCGTCTATACCTAATGTCTTAGACCATGCACCGTCAAATGAATGTTCTAAATCTATATAGAGTACTTTCTTTGGTCCACAATCTAAAATGTCTTGCAACTCGGCGTTTGCTGATTTATTTCCTGAAGCTGCAGATTTTCTAAGAGCTTCAACTTTAGCATCAAATTCCTTCTGGAATATATCAATAGCATTTTTACATATATCAATAGCTGTTGTAGATTTTCCACCGGAAGGTTCACCGTAGAATTCTGTTATTTTATTTCTCGGTATGCCACCATATGTACAATACGATAAAAGCGGGCTTGAAAATGGCAACTTTGATCCTCGTTCTATTTTTGCACCTTCCATAAGATTCTCGCAGTTCCACTCTTTTTTCTTTTTGTTTATGATATCTATGTAGCTCAAATTCATGCCTCCTATTTTATATATACTTTGCTGCCTGTAGAATACTTGTCGTACTCTGGTAGATCTGGCTGCGATACAGGTTGAACAGGCATACCCCCATCTGACTTACGTCTGCTGTCCCAAACCTTCTTAGCTCCCATGATAAGCTCTCGATACATAGAAACATCAGATTCAGCCCTTGATATTACAACGGTAAATAAATCTACCATGAGCTTATCATCGAGCACAGATAGCGCTGCAGCTTCTCTTCGTTTAGTATCAGTAGATTCAGAAGAAGTTAAATACGCGGTGTGCTCTCTTTGTTTTGTCTGCAGCTTCCAAGCTTCACGCTTCAATTTAAGTTTACTTATGTTCTCAGATACATCTATAAGCTGCAATGGTAAAGATGTTAAAATCATTTCTAGATCTGAATCAGATATTGGAACCTCTGATGAAAATTTTGATTTGAGTTCCATTGCACACATCAAGTATGATCCAAAATTCACCTGATAAATGTTTTCAGCTAGAGCTTCTAACTCTTCAGTTTCTTTACAATGATTATCATACTTTTCTTGGATAGTCATAACCCTACCTCCTAGTTCTGCGATTTAGGAATGGAGCATAAATATGTAAGAGCAAGTTCTTGCTGATACTGCGTAGTCTTTAGCTCGTAATTAAGTTGAACCAGCTTATTTGCAAGCCTAAGACAGATAGCCGAATGCTTTATACCATATGATGATATTTTATCGTTGTAATACGAAGGTATCATTGTTGCTCCAATATCCTGCATAAATATGTATTTTACAATATTTATAACGAATGAATGAAAACTTTCCATCCATTTGGCAAAGTTTATGCCCGAATTGTACACTCTATCGATTATGCAAGTTATTTGTGTGTTATCCTTTTTTGCATAAGCAGATAATAGCTCGAAATAATCATCATATTTAGGTAGATTCAATGCTTTAGATAAATTTTCGACTGTGATATCTTGGCTGTATGCTAATGCTTTATCTAATGTTGTAAGTGCATCACGCATACCTCCTTGAGCTAACTTAGCTATATAATTAACAGCATCATCAGTGTAGTTTATAGATCTACCTTTAGCTTTTTCACAGTCCAGCACATAGCACAATCTATCATGTATACCTTTTAAAGATATTTTAGATAGTTGGAATGTTTGAACCCTTGATAAAATAGTATCAGGAATTTTCTCAGGATTAGTAGTAGCAAAAATGAATACACTTCTTGCCGGACTTTCCTCTAAAGTCTTCAAAAGAACTTGCCATGCTTGATTAGAAAATGAATGACAATTATGAACCATTACACCATCCACATAATAAGATGGATACCCATCTATCTCTAAGTCATACATATCTACAATCTCTGATCCTAAGTCATACCTATCAAAATAATCTAAAAATTCAATAGGAGATTCATCATAAGCAATCAGCTGCTTTATACTGCAAAATAAATCGGATGGTACATCTTTGGATCTAACATCATTTTCAAACACACTATTTGTAAATTTAGGAGTTTGAAGCATCTTAACAAATGAATCATCATATTCAGACACTCTAAAGTACCCGTCTACACTTATAGGATATTTTATATCACCATCTTTGCATGCGTAATGAATAGATGACATTTTAAATATCTTATCAGTTAGCTTAAGTAATCCAGCTTCTACCCAACCTCGTTTTGTAAAAAATAGATGATGTGTAGTTGTTACAACTACTTTATTATTATCTAGTATTAACTTAACCAGATTATGCGTAATTACTTTATTTATTTTTACAGATTTAACTTTTGCATACATGTTAGCGCTACATACGATATCTCCAGGATTTATATCGCTTATCTTAACTAATCCGTCAGGTGTATTTACTAATGTATTCTTATGAAAGCATTCATCAATTATAAATACTTTATAATTAGACCCAACAGGATATGTTTTAGCTTGCTGAATTATCTCCCTTACGCTATCTACACCATTATGTGATGCAGCATCTATTTCAATAGGTTCTCCCTTACCATCATTGAGCATATTTGCCATTATTCTTGCAGATGTTGTATTGTGTGTAGGTATGAACCCTTCTTCGCATATATAAGTATGATCTGGGTCATCGACATAAATGCACTGACATTCTTCCTCACCGATATATTTTATATATTCGATATTTCGAGTAGGATCAAATCTATGTTCACGGAATCTATCAGCATCTTTATGATGTTCTACAACATTCATACCTTTAGGTGGATGAAAATACAGCACATGCAATCTACTTTTAGAAGTTTTAGATATGCCCTCTGTAACTCTTATACCTAAAGATCTTGCAACAAAAGTTACAGTTTTAGAAATTTCATCATCTGTAGTACTAAACTTTACATATCCTTCAGGTGTGATTGTACTAGACATCATCATACCTTTAAACAATTCAAGCCTTACAGATTTTGAACTAAACACATAATTTGAATCTAAAGGTGTGTAAGGTTCAATTTGATTAGATTTTCTCCCGGAATGCAACTTCTTGCGAGTATATGCTTTGCCTGCATCAAACGCAGTATCTAATCTAGACGAATCGTCATTAAATTCTACACTAGGAATGTCAATACGAATTTTTGTTTTAGTGTTATTAAACAATTCAATAAGTTGACAAGTGGTGAGTATCTTATATTCCTTTTGTTTAGTAGTTGTATTATATCGAAATACTACATTTAGATGATCATCGGAAACACGGATAGTAGTTCTATCTTGAAGACCGATTTCATATATAGGTCTTTTTCCTTGAGGATACACACCAAGCACTGTCGCAGGATTACCTTTTGCAGTAAATACAGTTGTTCCGGGTACTACATTACGCATAGCGATATACCCATCAGGAGTTAATATATTTGTATATAGTGGTTGAGCTTTGCCACAACCTGCACTTCCTATAAGTAGAAAATTTCTATTATCTAAAGATTTAGATTCGCAGATATTTTCTAAAATTTCCGTAACTGTATTTTGTTCTACTACATCTTCAAAGGTTTTAGGTCTATACTTTACAGCTAAACTCATCTAATTACCCCCATTGTTTGCATTTTATTTTATACTTGCAGTTTGTGCACTCATAATCTTTCCAATCTATCCTATCTGGAGCAATGCCTGCATCTGCAAGTTCTACTATTTCACCGAACATATTCAACATATTATCCTTGTCAGATTGATTTACAGAATACTCAAACACCTTTATATCGCCGTACTGTCTATCCATATATATGAATAATACATTAGACAAGCCTAAAAGTGTACAATATCCTTTAACTTGATCTATATGATTAGGCTTAGGTCCGCATAGCTCTCGAAATGATGAAAAATCACATGTCTTTATCTCAACCAAATATAATTTATTATTTAGTTTAACGATTCCATCACACGCGAATCTTACAGGCGGATCTTCTATACTTATAAGTGTCTCTAAGCTCTCAGTGTCTGCCTTTAAAGTATATTTGAATGGTATAGGATTATCAGCCAAATAATCAGGAACAGCTATCCAATCCTGTCCAAACATAATACTTAAATCATTTTGTAATATCCTATGGCATGCTGTGCCTAATTTAGCGGTATAATTAAGAGCAGTGTCCCATCTATCTAAAATATCAGGCTCTGTACCTCTTAATCTGAACCACTGCTTTCGTTTGCATCTGATAGATGATGGAGCAAAAGCCCTAGCGGAGGGCTTAGATGAGCTCTCCGCTGCTTGAGCTTGTAAAAATGATTGATATCTATCTACTAAATCGCAGCTTGATGCTGAATTAAATTTTACTAATCGTTCAAGATTAGCTGATCTAAATGCCATTAGTCAACTCCTGCTACCATGATGGACAAATTTGAATCGTATACTACAATACCTACTACTTCATTCTCATTTGTGCATGGGCAAATTGTAACCGATTCTCCATCAAAATCGTTAAGTACTGACTTCAACTGATTAAGATTAAATTCAAGCGAATATTCAGAAATATTATCTTCTGGATTAAGTCCCTGGACACTGTAATTTGAATTTGCATTGCTTAAATAGAAATTTCCATTTTCAACTTTAACAACAATACTAGCATCAGTACCTGTAGATATAATATCCACCTGACTTATGAATTTATTTATAGGTGCTACTGGAACCTTAATTCCGCCAGATTTATTATTATTTATCATATCGATAATTATATCCGAATGATAGCTTCCAAGATTTTCATCAGTCTCATATCTAGGTTTAAATTCCGATACAAGCTCAAAACTATCTTGTTTAATCTGTATAAGATATGAATTATCTAATTTGACAAGTCTGCTACCTTCTGGAGCAGCTGTTAGCATATTGATAGCGGTATCTGTAAGCAGACAAGTTGTACCTAATGTGCCTTTCTTAGACAGCGTAAACAAGCTAGAGTCAAAGTCGCCGACAACAATATCTCCGCTTTGACCGATCCATGCCATAGTATATACAGGTTTAACAAATGACATAGCTGCAGCAAACATTTGCTTATCCTTTACAAACTTCCAAGCTGCTACATCTAAAGTAATCTGAGGAGCAGAATATTCAGGAATTGAAGGTCTAGAAATTTGAGAATCTTCGTCGTCATCGCTTACTTGCGGAAGAACGAACTTTGATTTTCCGGAATATAAAACTATACCTCCGTCAACAAATTCTAGATCTGTTGTATTTGCATCAAAAGTGTGTACAAGCTGTTTGAGCAATACACAACTTACAAATCGCCGTACTTCACCATCTTCTGTACCCAATCCTGAAAGTTTTATCTCTGTGGTAATTTGAGATGCGGATAGGTTGATGATTAAAGCATGTTTGGTAGCTGTGACCTGAGCAACTTCGCTCAACTTATAGAATTTTGACACATTTGCATTTACGACACCTAAATCTAAGGCATCAGACAACGGTTTTGTACTTACTGTAAACTTCATGTTTAACCTCCAAAAATAACTTTATTATATATATGTTCTATGAGATCATCATCTGTAACTGAATTCTTTATCTTATAATCATCAATTGCAAATTGCATCTCATCGGACATCTTTCCATTAACACCCCTTGCAGCATCACCTAAAGGCTTATCGCCATTTTCATCATTATAAATTGGTAACACATACTCCAATTCAACTAAGCAGTATTGTAACCATTGTATCTCTCCCTCTGTCATATTATTTAACGATTTAGGCTTAGGGTAGGGACAAGGATACTCTAATCCATACCAACGAAGTGTAGTTTCTACATCACAATTTATTCCAAATGGCATAAAATCTGCTGCTTTGCACATTGCTTCGCTTAATATCTTACCGCCCTCTTCCCATACATCGATAGGAACTTCAGCAAGAAGCTCATCATGAATACAATTCACGAGCCTTCCTCCAATTTCAGCCCATTCTTTATTGTTTTCTAGAGCAAGAATAGCTAACTTAGTAAGATCTGCAGCGCCTCCCTGAATTCTAGAATTAGATGTTATATATACTTTGTTATTACGTTTCGCAACCCAACTACCTGTATGTGTTGTTACACACCAACATTCATCAAGATGTGTGCGCTCAAACTTCAGATTACAAATCATTTCATATCGAATGTCCATGTTGTCATTTAGATATGGAACTTCATAAGATCTTCTCTGAGATTCGGACATTTTCATGATATCTAATGAAGTTTTTCTTATAAATTTACCTGTATGTGTCCTTAACCACCATCTATGATTTTCAGTTGTAATTGCATTTATATTCGGACTTTTGATAACTACACCGGGAGATTGATCTGTTATATGATGCACATATTGTATTGTATCAGAAACGAGCTTGCTTTTGGACGTATCAAAAGCTATAATTGAATCACCTACCTCTATGTCGTCAAACGAACTCCAACCGCTAGATGTAAGTATCTGAGTATCCATATCTACACAATTTACGCACTGTCTAGATCCATCATTGATTTTCGGTCTATTATTTATAACACGAATTTTTTCTTCAGCTAACTCTTTAGTACGCTTTACAATCTGTCCGAAATATTTATATCCCTTAAATTCCTTTTGAAGAGATTGAACAATCCTTTCTGGTATATCAGATTTGTTAGATAATGTAGACACATCCATTGGATCAATGTCCGGATTTATGTACCCCGGCATAGCTTTAAACTCAAATTCAGGCAGCTGCATTTCAGGTATATGACGGCGTCTTCCTAGAAATGTTGTAACATATCCATATTTGCGAGCCATTGCTTGCGAATCTACCATAAGCTGACGCAATTTAGGGAAAGCATTCAAAACAGAATCATATACTTTCTGTGCAGCTTTAACCTTATCTTCATCAGTCATTGAATCATTTCCGCCAAATAACTGTTCTGCAATAGACGGAACAGATCGACCATAGCAAATTCCTAATACAATAAATTTAGCTTCGCCTCTGCGCTTTTTACCCTCAGGCTGATATTCGTGAGTCTCTGGATGAAATTCTAGACATGCTTCATAAGGCACGCCGTATGCTACACTTGCAATAGTTGCATATATATCTTTGCCATCCATAAATGCTTGAAACATCTTTTCGTCATTTGCCATCAGAGCAGTTATTCGAGGTTCCTGCTGACTATAATCACTCGAAAGTAATACATACGCTGGAGTTTTTACTGAAATAGAATATCTATTCTCCACTATTTATCACCCCATTCCCACAATATCGTGCCGCTGTCAAACACTTGGACGTATCCATTTTCTATCATCAACTCCTTTTCTGATTTAGTTAAATCAAGATGTTTACCTAAAAATTTTTCTATATTCTGTTTTTGAGCATTATTTCGACTGTATCCTATATCTGTTTTTAAATTCACCCACATATATCCTGGATCATTTGTATGCACATATCTGAAACCTAAAACTGAATATAAATTACCTGTTGTATGCGCTCTATCAGAATAGGATTTTATATATTTAGGCTTATATGTATTAACGAAGTGATCAAATAACTTGGAAGCTCCGCCAACTACAGATGTGTTTAACTTATTGCAAAATCTAACTAATTCATACATGTCTTGTGTAGCATCATTCACATAACCTAAAGTTTTTCGTAAATGCCCAAAAGTCATCAATGATACTAATTCGTTGTTGTAGTATAAACCTAATCGGACTTTACTATGGACACCACCTTGTCTATGATTTTTCATAAGAAATGCATATGCATCATTAGCTGATACCTCGTGTATTGTGCATTTACGTCCGTATATCTTATTAGGTGTTCTATGAACCAAATTTGCTATCATTGATTTTATGATATCTTTTTTATGTTCCCACTCATACCCAAATATATGAAATAAATGTATACCCTGCTTAATGCACATATCAGTCTTCATTTTATGATAATTTGGTAACTTTGGGCTATCATCAAATATACCGATGCTGGAATTATGTGTATAAGTTGGGTTACATTCAAATGCTAAATTATATTCTGGCAAATATAAATCTAATTCATAGGGTGTTATATGCTGAAATGTATTACATTCTATGTTATTTATACCTAAACTTCTAAGAAATTCCTGTATATCTTCTTCCATTATTGAATATGAATATGTAATCATATCTGATATATTGCACTTATGGATAATTTCACCTACTGAAGACTCACGTATGCCTAAAACTTTGCTCAATTGATGAAGTGTAGGATAGCTATTAAATGTTTTGAGTATAAAGGATGTAGGATCATTGTGAAACTGAATTAAATTTTCAACATATTTGGAATCATTCATGTTTGTGGCTAAACATTGTTGAAGTTTTCCGGGATTATCTACACCATACTTTTCTAAATATGTATTACGTCGTTGTAATTTTCCTGAATCTGTTTGAGCATGCCAATCTTTCCCATATTTTCTATTATTGGTGGTAATAGTCTTTCTACGATATTCGTCTGTCTGAGTAAAACTAGATTTACCGTAACGTTCCAAAGAAGTATTTTTAGCTTTTGCTAGAATGAAATGTGATTTCATAGCATTGTCTACACCATATTTAGCAAAAACTGCACCGTTTACCTGAGCTTTTATATTTGGGTCACTTAAACCTAGTCCATGACCTGTTCGACGCTTATGCGTATTTAAACTTTTCTGATAAGTACATTTTTTACTGCAAGTTGTTACACCGTCAGTAAACTGTCTTAGGGATATATGAAACGGTTGCCCACATATTTCACATTTAGCTATATGATCTGCGCCGCAATCTTTACTTTGACCATATTTAGATATAAATTTTTTGCCGCAGATTTTACATGTACATTCGACAGGTTTATGCATATGTTTACTTGCATTTGCACATTCAGTGCTACAAGTTTGAACATTTATCTTATTCTTATTTACTTCAAATTGACGACCACAAACTATACATGTTTTATAATGTGGTCTATCACAATATTTATACCTAGGATTTTTAGCATCGAAAGGCTGACCGCATATTGCACATAATTTAATCATCATAGGCCTCGCTCAAAAGTAATGCATACGCTGGAGTCTTAATTGGAATGGTAAATTGATTCTTAGTATTCATTTGTTTCTGCCTTCCTAACATTTAATGGATATTCATGTTGAGTATTCATATATTTCTCCAATCTATGCTATACAAACGATAAATTAACATTACAAGTTCCTTCAACATTGCTGATGCATAGTACATGCTTATATACATCACACTTATTTGCATTATCGTGTAATCTTACAATCTGATCATGTTTTAGATCTTTTACTTTAATGCAAGACCCGTCATCGAGATAAACCGAGTCAAATTTGGATAATGTTACCGTTATAAGCGCATTATCAGATTCGCATTCAACATCTACATTCATTGAAGGTGTTGCTCTAAACTGATGTCTTATATCTTTAGATCGACTAGGAATATTCTGCATATTAGGCGATTCGGATGAAAATCTTCCTGTATTCGCACCAATTTGTTTAAAGTTCGCATGTATTTTATGATCAGGCCATACAGAACGAGGTAATTTATCTACAAAAGTATTTATAAGCGTAGAAAAACTCCGTACTTTTAGTATTTGATTTGTTATAGGATGATTAAAATCCTTTAGCACTTCTTTATTGGTACTACCGCTACCAGATTTAGGAAGATGCAATACATCATAACACAAATACTTAACTTGCGGAGGTGATGTAGGGTTAAAATCTTTGCCTCTATTAAATGGTCGCTTTTGACCTAATTTATAATCCATTTTATCTAATTCGACTTGGACCATATCTTGTAATTTTGCTACCTCAGAATTATATGAATCTGCATACCGTTTTCTTAAAACATCTGAAATATTTGTATCAAAATACATCCCATATTTGTGCATCTTCTGACATACAGTTACTAAAGGAAATTCTAGATTCCACAATATATTAGCTATATCTTCTAAATGATTTCGTTGACACTTTATATGAGACGGTGTTACAAAAGGTAATTGCCATTTGAACAATTCAAATGTTATCTTAGCATCGTTTGCAGCATATAAGCGTGCTACTGCAGGCTTGCAATATGGAAAAAGTTGCGGACTGAAGAAATCTGAAAATTTCTTAGGATCGCCTTTACCTTTAAGAACATATTTATTGTACAAAGATTTCAAATCGTTTCTAGGCTCATTTTCTTTCAAGCATCGCCAGGCAAGAAGTACATCATAATAAAATATGCTGCACATATCTACTTTGTAATCTTTGGATATCATAGATAAGTCAAAATCTGCATTTGCGAATATTGCTTTACATTTAGCATCGACAAGCCGTTGAAATTCTTCATGCACTTCTTCATAAGTTAATTGATCTTTGCATAAATTTTCAAATATAGGAACTCTATGTTTGTTAGGTATATAGCACTCAACCCCGCCTGGATAATATAATGAACTTCCTACAATGTAATCATTATATCTATCGAGACCAGTAGTCTCAGTATCTATTCCAAAATATCCACATTCAATTATATTTGATATGTAGTCATGAAGCTGAGATTTAGTAGTTATTAAAATAGCTTTAGAATCTTTGAAATATTCTTCTACAGATTTAGACATCCTGTGAAGTTCATCGTTCAAGCTATTTATATTACCAGATTTAGGTTTTTCAAATGCAGCTTTGCTCTTTTCTGCAATTCTATTCACTTCATCAATCTGAGCTTGACTGAATAATTTCAATTTATCACCTCATCATTATATGGATTCAAATAATTAGATGTGCTGTAGATCACCTACAGCACATCTCTACTAAAATTTAGAAATCTACATCATCCATTGGTTCATAATCACCTATATCTTCTAATGATGGAACACTTTCTGGAATATTTGCAGTCTCTGGAATGTTATCAGGAATACTTGTAGCTGCAGGTCTAGGTGTAGGAACATAATCCTGAGTAGGTGCACCATATCCAGAAGATGTACTAGAAGTATCAAGCATGCTAGACAATTCGGAATTGCTCACTTCTCTGCACACTGTATTGTAATATTCTGGTAATGTAACATTGTGCTTTGACAGAATATAATCATAAGGCATCTGTGAATTTTTGCCGATAGCCATTATATCATATTTGGTATCAATACTTCCAGCCTCTCCGATTCGAGTGACACGGAACACATATTCACTAGGATTAGGATACTTAGAAAATACATCCTGAACAAACTGATTGTCAAATTTGGTACTTCTATCCCAGAATTGAATTTCGTCTTTTCTAATGTTGTAAAGAGGTATGAAGAACTTATCCTGAATTCTAATACCTTTTGCACAAGCTGCGCATCCTCTATCGTTACAATGCACATATCCCGAATAATCAGGAGATTTGATGTAATGTGTTTTTGCCATAAGTGCATCATCTTCACTTCTAAACAGGAATACTACATCTTCGTATTCTCTGTCATTTCTAAGGATGAAAAATCCGCCATACCGTTCTTCGTTGTACGCTTTAATCGACTTGAATGCCATTTTTAATTCCTCCGTAGATATTTATTGATATGTATTATATAACGAATCATAGACGCCAAGACGCATATGATTTCGTATTCTCATGTAGATCTATTTGCAGTACTTTTACATTCCTATGTTTGATATCAAGCAGTTGTTGTAATGTAACAGCAAAATGATTAACTAAATTTTCTGCAGATGGTTCAAAATTATACCCTACAGTAGGTACACCATATCCTTTGATGCTCTCAGCTATACTAGATTCTAATTTATCAGATTTGTTATATATGAAAGAATTTGCAGGCAACATCATACTTATTAAGGCATTGAATTCAGAAAATTCAATAATTATATTGTCAATAATATCGCCCGATACAGTTACATCAATTATGTATCTGTGTGAATTGAATTTACAAGAAGTTTTTATGTCGCTTGATAGGTATGAACATTCAAACTCTTCAGATTGTGTTACTGTTATCATACAACCTCCTACAAATCATATCCAAATTCGTTTGCAAATTTAGCAAGTTTATCTCTAAGCAAATCTCTAGCATCTTTTTTCCGTTTTGGCGACATTCTCAATGGGGCATCAACCTCATTCCCATCTTTATCTATTTTCTTGCAGCGTCTATAAGGTTCATCTACTCCTATACATCTGTCTATGTATTCTGCTACAAATTCATCTGACGCACTGGATTCTACTACATCCCAGAAACTAGATCTAAACGATGTATATTCTATCTGATCTAATATTGAATCATCATTACCTATATAAGTATCCAATAGATCAAATTCATCACCATTTCGGCTTAATTCGTATATTGACCTCACGCACTCATATCTTTGTTTAGGTTCTAGATAATCATGACATATACAATACATACAATTATATGCTACTCTGTAGATATAACGGTCTGAATACTTTTGAGGGTTAGCTTCTATCAATGGGACATTCTTATCAAGGTACTGCAAAACAGTTTCTACACCTTCTTCTGGATCAGTGTAAAAACTGCGAACCTTCTCCCAAGCAGTATAGATTGTATTATAAAATCTTAGATAAAGTGCTGCTACTTTGCAATTGTGAGGTAAATTAACCCACTCAGAATATGTAGAATATTTTCTATCACATAAATAATCTTGAAACATTCTCTTTGTCTTATAAAATTCGGAATTACTCATTTTCAATTCTCCTCGATGTTCTTCGATATTTGCTTTTGCTGTACTTATATTATAATTCCTACAATAAAATTTGTCAAGTATTATTTTTGCAATTTGCATAAATTTTTTAATCTCGGTTGGAATATATGTTGTTAAACTCCTCTAAACTCTTTAAATCATTCACATCTTTTCCATCAGGAAGATGCATTGTCCATACAATTGAACAATATTTCAATGCTCGTTTTAACTTTGCAGACGCTCGTCTACCTGCATCATCACCATCCATAGCTAAAACTATATTAGATACACCCAATTCTTTTAATTGATGCACTTGAAGAGCATTACCTGTACCCATCAGTGCTACTGCAGGATGTCCATATTTCCAACATGTTAAAGCGTTTATACAACTTTCGACTATTATTAGTTCGTTACATCCTTTCGGAATCATATCAATGCCATATAGTGGTTTTTCAACACCTTCAGGATAATTATACAACTTATAGTTGATAACACGTCTACACAAAAACAATGTTTTACCGAATTTATTTCTTACAGGAAATGTTATACAAGGCGCTGGATTTTTTCTTCCCGGAGGTATCCAATTAGCATCATAACCTATATCAAACTTTACAATTAAATCATCTGTTAGACCTCGTTCATACATATATGGTACAGTATATCTATATGATGATAGCTCTTCTTCGGAAATAAAAGTTGTATCAGGTTTAGATAATTTCCGAATATATTCTACCGCATACTTACTAGAAACAGACTCCATCAAATCTTTCGGAACTAAATATTCAAATGAATCTACTTGAAATCCAGGTATATTTGTCTGTAACCATTCTAGTCCAGACATTGTTATATTTTTTGATTTTAGTATATCTGATATCAGTCCGGAAATTGTATTTACATATCCGCACGAAAAACAATGGACCCAGCCCGCCGGGTATTTTTGCCCATTTCTAATCTGATCTTTTAAAAGTACACCGCATGAGGGTTTTTTCTCGTTACCTCCAGAATGAATTGGGCAGTATATCTGATAGTAATCCCCAGATATCTTATGTAAACGTACAAACCCGAGATCTTGAAGCTTTTCTAATATTTGAAGTACATCCATTACTTATTACACCTCTTGTATGCTTCAGCTTTTGCAATTTGATCACATCTGTTATTGAACGGATTATCAGAATGCCCCTTCACCCATATAAAGTTAATATCATGAATATTGCGAAATTTATCCAATTTAATCCAAAGTTCTAAATTTTTTAATTTACCGCTACTGTTTCTCCAGCCATTATGTTTCCAATTATCTAACCATCCAAGATTAACAGAATTGCAAACATATTGCGAATCAGTATATATTGTTACTTTACAAGGTTTTAACAAGCATGATAATGCAGAAACTACTGCCTCAAGCTCCATTTGATTATTTGTTGTATATACATTGCCTCCACATATTTCTTTTTTGCGTCCCTTAGACATAAGTATTGCTGCCCAACCACCGGGTCCTGGATTACCTATACAAGAACCATCAGTATAGATCGTAACTACATGAATTAAATTTCCCACGTTTCTCTCCTTAGAATTCTACGGAAGTGTCATCATCAAAATCGTCGTCATCTAGTATATCTGAATGAGTATCAATTTTGGAATCTGATCCAGGTATAACAGGTCGTCTTTTAGAAGCCTCTGCGATAGCATCATTTGTTTCATCATCAGGTAGATATTCCATCGTTCCTGTATTCGGATCCCAAGAATAACTTAGAACAGGTTTTTGATTATTTGCAATCCTTGACTTCTCTAGACGTATATCGAGTACATGCTTATCAAATATCTGCCTTAATGAAAATGCTTGTGTACAAATTCTACCAGGATGGTCAGAACCTGCAACATTGTATAACGACGGAAATGGTTCACCCTTTTCATCTTTGCTCTCTCGAGTTTCTCTATTTGCTTGTGCTGCAACTACTACAGCACATCCAAACTCCTTACTTATCTTAAATAAATCTAAGCAAAGATTTTTATATTTTACATAATCTGTATCGGATTTATGGTTATCTGATAAGTAATCTAATCCGTCAATTATAAGTAACTTTATCTTGTACTTCTGAACTAATGTTCTTAGATTGGCCGGACTAACTACACCTGATGGCATATCTTTATCTTCAAGTACATATGCACTTGTTGATTCTTGCGACAATTTATGTATGTAATCTCTATAATCGTCTGTATACTTACCTTGGTACAGCTGGCTATTCTGAAAATGGTTTCTCCATGTATCAAATCGAGTGCCGATGAAACTTGATTGCATCTCAGGAGAATAATAAAGCACAGGAAATCCGTGCTTCTGTGCGGACTCCATCATCTTAACACAAACCCAAGATTTGCCTGTATTAGTCCTTGCAATTATAAGCAATAGTTCTTCTACTGTAGACAATCCACCATACATCAATTTATCAATCTCCGCGAATCCTGTAGGTATTCTAGATTGATTATTAAATTCAATTACTTTATCGCTTCGTTCTTGAGCATCTTTAATTATGTCAACAGGTCTTGTAGAATCTAATCTATTTGCAAGCTCACACTGATTAGATAGATACAGCCATGCATCAGATACATCTCCAGAACCCAGATCCTTTAACTTATTGAATGTTTCTAATAAAATTATGTGTTGCTTATTCTTCTTTAACTCTTCTACAAGATATTCAATAGGTTCAGATACGCTTACTAAAGTTATATCTGGAAACTGAGATTGGAATGTAAATACATCAGGTGCATCATTGTATTTCTGATAGTGATCTAATATAAATTCAATATGATGTTTGAATACCGAATAATAACTTTCGTCATATCCACATAATGTATTTAGCTCATCAGCATCTTCAGTAGTTAATATCCTTGAAATAACTTGAAGCTCAATCGATGTTATCATAATTTACTACCGCCTTAGCGAGGATTTTCTTTAGTTTATCAAAAAATATACCATCACCAACTAATTCTGACACTTTATTCAATATAACGATTGTTGTCCGTTTCTGATGCTGTCTACTTTGAATTAAATTAAGTAATGTCTGGCATTCAAAATCTTTAAATCGTACAAAATCTAGAGAATTTATAACTAATACTTTTGACGATTCTGACCATATTTTCATATATTCTAAAGAATCACCAACTGTAGAAACATTCCAACTGTTTTTGGTCATATCCAAGTACTTAGAAAAATTTAAAGAATAGACTGTGCAATTCAATTTACTTCCATACCAATTTTGACAAATTGCACAATATGCAAACAGATCTGAAGTAGATGACACATTATCATTTTCTATAACTGCTAAACTACCTTCAAATTTGTCTAATATTTTTGTACATAATTGAATAGGTTTTCCAGTCTTAGTGAATACATTGCTATTGGATGATATGTTATTTCGTTCTAATAGATATGAAACCTGGACATATATTGGGCATGCTTTATCGCATACCTTCTCAGTACAGTGCCCAGTAAATATACAATCACGCATTATCTATCAACCTCCTGAATATAGGGCTATGACTTTGCTTAAAAGCTACACGAGCTTCAACACATTGTCTTGCTATACCTTCTACATCGGTGTATCCATATTTAACATAATCCTCGATAGGCATAAATAATGTTAGAAATGGCCTAAATTCACCTACAAGCGGATATTTATGTTTCATGTGCTTTATATCTCTTTCTAGAAGATATCGTCTAACAACATAATCTTTCATAACTTCTATATTTCTAGGTAGTATTTTTGATTCAGGTAAATCACCCCATATTTGAAGTGTAGGAACAAGCTCACCGTCTATCTCAATTCGACGATAAAATGCTTCTAACTCTCCATCTATATTTCTATACATCCTATAGTAATGAGGATATTTGATTATGTTATCTCTAACTTCATCCTCAGTGAATCCATTCACCGGAATTATATTGCCTAATATATTATCATATTGTACACCTGGCATATAACAATACATTGTTTGATATCGTGTCTGTATAGGGCAATTTGGATACAAATTGAGAAGCTCTTTTGATGTCATCTTATTTACATCTGTTGTAATAGAAATCTCATTTTGATTTGTAGGTATATCCGGTAAAGTATAATAAATTACAAGTTGGTTTCCGTCTACTTCCCCTGACATATATATTCGTGAAAAATCCACAGCAGGTACAACAGGCGGTCTAAGATACAAACTATCCTTTGATGTAGGTGATATAATTATATTTGACGCTTGTTCTATTACATCTGTAGTTGTATCATTATGAGATCGCTCAATTTTGTGAAATTTATTTGATTTAGTTTCTGGAGTAAATGTTGCATTAGAACATTCTTTTATGTCTATATCCCAATCTATATCCTTATAGTGTACTATTAAATTATCTGATAATCCATAAGTATCTACTTCAAAATTTTTGACATCTATACCATTAAATGGGTCATCCACAGTACATCCCGGCGAAATAGTATCGTGATTTATAACCATATAAGTAAATGTATTTAACAAATTTACTATACTTTTCTTAAATTTAGCTGTGCCGTCAAAATGATTTATAGCGTATTGGACTATAGCTGCATGATAGGATGACAACACGCCTGCTATATTTTTTGGATATGGTAGTTTATTAGTTATTTGACTAAATTTAATCATTGTTGGTCACCTCATCATGTAGTCCATATAGATGATAATCTTGAGGACTATTGAAATAATCTGTCATTGACGACCCTTTACCATTGTCTGTAAGCAACTTTACCACATACATTATTGTAACAGCATATTCGGGTGGTGATATCTTAGATAACGGTTCAAGATATGTTTCCATAAGATTCATCCATAAACAATAAAATCCTGTATCTAATACAGAAGACAAATCGGAATTTATTATACTGTGAACGGAATATGGTGTAGGATAATTGAGATGCTTATCAGATATATCGGAATACCAATTATGTATATCTTCATCAAATTTATGTAAATTGTTTGATTTCCAGTAGTGATAATATGCTATTACATAATGAGTTAGCCATATCGGCAATTTTGATAACTTAAATCTAAATCCATCTGAATTCTGTATGAATCGTTTAGTTATCCATTCTTTTATATATCTAGTGCATTCATTTACTTCTTGACATGTAGATCTAGATGTATCACTGTCTTTTGCAAATGCAAGATATTTGTGCATTATGCTCTTCTTAGTTTTACTAGATATTGACGGAACATTTGAAGCTGAATGTTCACTATCTGAAATAGATTCATTTTGATCTATTGATGTTGCAACAGATTGCAAACTAGATTGATACTGAAATAATTCTTTTAATTTGGACACTTCTTCATATAAAGATTCAAGTGTGATTTCATTATCAGGTTTTGTAATTTCAGCACTATCATCGGTTTCACACATGCTGCTATCTGCAATTATATCACACATACATCTTGATATTTCGTTGCACATAGATATCATGTTTCTATATCTAATCTTAGATTTCTGATACAAGTTAGGGCTGTCATTAGATATAGATTTAACATATGTCAGTATCTTAGTTAGATAGTTTTCTGCACTATATATGTCCATTCATTTTCCTCCTAGATAGACGGATAAAAATAGCGGTACTTATTTTAGAAGTGTCATTCTTTCACGGCGGTCATGAACATTTAACGAAGGCCCTTGTAGATTTCCTACGACGCAAGAGAAAATCTACTCCATCCTATTGTTAAGTTCTACCTAAAATTGAACCGGATACACCATGATTAGATGTACCTGACACTTTTAAAATAAATACCGCTTATGATATCTATCTTAAAACTGCTTAGCGTCGTCTGTTACCAGTTATGCAAGATTTAGCATTTACTGAATATTAACTTTTATGTATCTAGACACCTGTTTAAGGTGGAATTTTGTTTTACATGATTATTATATGCCCACTTTGTAGAAAAGTCAAGCAAAATTTTTAAAATTTTTGAAATTATTTTTTGAACTGTATCAATGCTTAGATTCAATTTCAGGTAAACGAGCTTTGCGAGGTTTACCTGTATTCTTTTTAATTTTACTTATTTGTTGAGATTGAGTGAATCGTAATTATATAAATTTTTATAATTCTATAATTTTTTTTAATTATATAAATTCATTTATATTATATAATTATATAATATTGAATCTTCTCAGATATGAAAAATTGACCCTTCAATTTAAGGTCAATTTCCTCATATATGAAAAATTGACCCAAATTAGATGAACCTCCTATTTTGAAATATTTCATATATGAGAATATTTAAAATGAATTTTCCATATCTGAGAAGATTGAATTTTTCATATATGAGGAAATTGAATACAATCTTCCATATTTTGAAATATTGACAGAAATTTAGCTATATCTGAATTTTCCATATTTGACCAAATTGATGCAATATCATCATATATGAAATATTGTAAATCTGAAATCTTGTTGAAAATTACATCAATTTTTCATATCTGAGAAGATTGAATACACCAATTTTCTCAATATCATGTAATTGTACCCATAAATTTTGAATATTTCTAATAATTGAGGTTGACAAATTTTATAACATATATTATAATAAATATGTACAATTTTACACCAATTATCGCATAGGGAAAAATAATATGGGAGACAATCTATCAAATGATTACATAAAAACTAGAACTATAGAACTATACGATCAACTTCCTATGATTGAAGAGGAAAGAAAAAAGAGATTAGATATAAGAGACGAGGTGCTTATGCTCAATTATAAATTTTTTGGGTATGTAGCATCTCATAAATTTGTAAACAATTCATATATATCTTATGAGGATAAATTTCAATCAGCATGTTTAGCGTTTATGGAAGATTGGTGGAAATTTAGATATGCTCCTAAATATCGAACAGATTTATCATTTGCAGTATTTTTTAAACCTCGAATAACTGAACGAATGGAAAGAGATTTCGATGAAGTTAAGTATTCTGTAAGACGAACACTTTGCATGGAAGCTGGAAAGCAATTAGGTAAACACTGGGGACAAGTTAAGTATGATGATTTACAAAGTCTGAATTTACCTCCGGATAAAATGAGAGCTTTACAAGCTATTTTCGGATCAATGTATCCAGCAGATCTAGGTGATTATGAAACATTTTTAAATTCTAAACCTTCAAAAGTATCTATTGACAACTATATAGCAAACATAGGGGATAATTACAATACAATAGAAGATATGCTGATACATGAGATGGTAGAACGAGAATCTACATTATCAGATAAAGATCTACGAGAAATGTCTCAATTGTATTCAATAGACTATAATTTATTAGTGCGTAAACGAACTAAAGCTGAAAAGATGTTATATGATCAAATTCAAAATAATTTGAGTATAAATGATCAATTTGATGATAATTAAATAAGCGCCTGTATATTCGGCGCCTATTTCTATGTTAATTATTGATTTTTGGTGCGATGTAAATAGGTATATTTAGCTTTTCTGCATATTGTATATCTCTTTCACTAAGTGCATGATATCTACCTACATGACCGAATTCAGATGTAACATATTCTTGCATTTCTGGTTCGGTACCTTCTACAAGTATGCAATATTTGAATCCTGATGTTCGGTACCATATCTGCCACACTTCTACAACATATCCATTTCGCACAGAATAATTCATAATATCACCTCACGCTACTAAGCTATTTATATACGGAATACCGACATCGGATATACCTTTCTCAACTTGAAGAGACGGCAATTTTTTGATTCTATAACCAATATCATATGATTTATCCAGCTGTTTATACATATGTTGATCAAAATCTATTACAGCTTGATATAGCTGTAAAGCAGTACCTTCAACATTAGCTAAATCGTCAGCATGAATACATTCTGATACAAATTGCTCCCTACGAGATTCAATAACTTCATTTGCTTTCATATCTAATATCTGGCCAGCAGAATCTTTCATAAACGGAAATATTATATCCATCAACTCCGTTAAATGAGATTCTCCTATCTTAAACTTACGGAGTGAATCCAATCGTATTTCTAGACGATTTTGAATATTTCCAAATATGTCTATAAAATCATCAGTTATTTCAGATACTTGATAATTATCTTGAGGTACAGGGATTCTTACCCTTTGCCAATATTTAGGTAGTTGACCTGATAACATGTTTTGACATATCACTCTTACCGGTGTATGAATAATTGATAATTTACCGTCGGATTTTGAATGGTCATTTACTACTGTAAAATAATGTTCTATGGTATCATCAAATATTTTGTACGATTCATTAAATTTGAATACAGCAAATATTTGTGCACCATAATTCAGTTGTGAGATTGTTTCAAATGTTATACGATTATCTGAATACAGCCCGTCTAGCATTCTAAACATATCTGAATTCTGCACTAATGTAGGCTTGTAAGAATTTACTACGCCCAGTACTTCTTTTGTGTCGTCTCTAAATACAGCATTGTAATTTTTGATTGAATCGTGTATATCTGTTTTCATAGGAAGGTATGACACTTGCCAAGTATACTCAGTTTTTGGCACTATGTCGTAAACAGATTTTGATTGAGATTCAAATCGTGTACCTAAATGACCCCAAGGAGTTTCTCGAATTTTCAAAAGCATATCCATAATTACACCTCTATTATTAAATGTAATTATATTATAAGCCCTAATGTTAATTTTGTCAAGTACTATTTATAGATATCTAGATCCGTTGCAGCTTCATACAATTCTTGAAATGTGTAACCATCATCTAATAGATCAATAGCTAATTCGTCAATATCTATCAACAGAATTTCATATTCAGTTATATATTGCTTAATTATATCGTCTGTAGCGTCTTGAACATATTCAGCTAAATCTTCTGGATAATATTCTTCCATAGCATCTTCCGGTTCAACTTCTTCACCGTTTACATGAATAAGTTTACCATCCGTTACACATATGTATAGATCGTTATCATCAATGTAGCTTCCGTACATGCTTTTTATATCTAAAGCTTTATATCCAAAATGTTTAAGTGCAGCTATGCAAAATATATTGAACCCAGTAGATTCTAGAATCTTCATTATACTTTGAATATTAGTTTTATAAAATGTTGTGCCAGTTACTTGAGCACCATACACTTTGGAGAAGTACCGTTTCATATATAATCACCTCATGTTAATTTACGCCATTTTGTAATTTAGTGCGTTTATCTCCGGTCAATTTTGAATATTTGAAATTATTTCTGAAATATTGCCAATACGCATGTCCTTTAGACGGAGCTGCAACTAACTTTCTGTACAGGGTTATAGGTACATCATACAGTACATATACATCCCCCGGACCTCCTTTAGAGTCTTTGAATTGAATATACATATCACCAGTTCGATCACCTTTGTTTTTAACATTAAGATTATATGCCCATATATTTGATGATCTAACCCGAACTAGAGATTTAGTTATATCTTTACTAGATATTGCACATTCAATTGCAAATTTGCGTATGTCATTAGGTAAGAATGTAATCGCATGAATTTCCATTAAATATTGACCTCCTTGTAGTATATAAGGGTCAACAAACATACTTGGAATTTATGCATGGAGCCCATTCTAAAATTGGCTTAAGTTGCCCAGTCTCCTCATCATATACTTTTACAGTGTCTATTACATTTTTTGCAGCATATAGATTATTTAATAACGTGTAAAATTGTTCTTCGGTCAATTCCATTGTTGAGTCATCATCGCATATGATTTTCATTTGTATTATCTCCTATACAATATAGCTGATCGTGTGCAGCTTGGTTGCATCACCATTTAAAATAATTTGACGGTATATTTTTACCTATACCGTCAAATCGTTCAGATATTAGTAGATACACCCGCTTATTTTACTGTATTCCAAATACATGCTTCTTGCTATATTCGGATCAAGTTCTTGCAGCCTAAGTACATTCCAATCTGTGCATCCGCCATTTATAAATTCATATATGAAGTCATCTCTAAATCCAATTTCAGCTGCATCTTTAGCACTACCTGAATAATAGACTTCTTTTATATTTGACCAGATTATTGCAGATAGACACATCGGACAAGGATAACCTGTGGCATATAAAACACATCCAGATAGATCATATGTCCCTAATTCTTTGCAAGCTTTTCGAATAGCATTTATTTCTGCATGAGCTGTAGGATCTTTGTCCTGTATCACTGTGTTAGATGCTATTGCAATTATTTCATTCCCTCGTGTTATTACAGCACCAAAAGGACCTCCAGCACACTCACACATAGTTCTTTTAGCACGCTCTGCGCCTAGATTCATTATATCTAATTTTGTCATATATTACCTCACCATACAAATTTATGATTTAACATTTCCAGATTATCTACTATTATATCCTGCCCAGAACAGCTTCTATTTACAACTGTTAGGAAATACACCCACTCAGCACATTCTTCAGGTTCTGCCCACTTTTTCAGAGGTGTCATAGACATTATTTCAGCCCATTTGTCACTGTCATGCATAACTGTGCAGTTTAACTGAGTCTTTACACCTCCAAATGATATGCTGTTACATGTTGCTCCATATTTAGCAATTTGCTTAGCTGTCCATTTAGTGTATGCGAGTACACCACCTTTGCTCGCTGTGTATTCCGGAAACTCAGCTCCGTTATGAGCAGATACCGAAGCCATGTTACAAATAGATTTTATGTTTGGCTGTAATCCATACACTTCAGTAGTATTTATTAGACCTTTTAGATTTGTTCCTATGCAATCACCACATTGGATTCCGGCACTATTTATTAAAATGTCTACATCTGGTATAATCGGAAAATAGTATTTATCTCGTACATCAACTTGATGATGTGTGTAATTATCTTGAAATATACTAGAAACAGCTATATCAATCCCATGAACTATGTGATTATTAGCTAAAAACTTATCCGCACACGCTTTACCTATACCATTAGAAGCGCCAGTTATAACAACTTTCATATTATTTGGCCTCCTTCTTAAATTTAAAGTAAAGCTCGCCTACATTTTCAGATTCCCATTTCTTGCAAACTTTATAACCTATAGGACTGAATATAATTTCACATACGAGTTCAATAACTGCTCCGGTTATAGCACATGTTACACATTGAATCATAGTCCACCCAAAGAATGTATGTGATACAATTAGAGCAAACACAAAATTATCAACAAATTGACCTATAGCTGTAGATACATATGACCGTACAGCGTATGCTTTAAAATCATTATGCTTAAGCAGTTTACCTATACTTTCATTTAGTACAGAATTGACTACTGCAGAAATGATAAATGCTATTGCGCTTCCTAATAGTACGTACCATGTTCCTCCTATGGTATTATTAAGTGCAATATTTACTATATCAGAATTTCCGAATGTGTAATACTCTCCCCACCATCCAGGGACTATTGATACTATGTAAAATATTGCGCACGCTATTAGATTTACGCCCATTGCAAATAATGAAAGTTTTATTGATGCTTTAGCTCCAAATCTCTTTGTGAGCATATCCATGCTCAAGAAGCTAAGCCAAGATAGTGTGAATCCGCAATCTAATGCTAACCAGGTTGTATTGGTATCAACTGACTTGTTAGCAAGTAGATTCATAAGAACTACGGATATTGTAAACAACGCCATCATAGATGAAGGTACATTTCTGAGAAGCATCTTAAAATCGGCATACTCAGCTTTGAACTTTTGTACTAATTTATTCATGTTTCATTTCTCCTATTATTTTTGTTTATATTAGAGAGGCTGTCAAGGATATTACAAAACTCTCTGTATGAAATACCATTAGCACATCCTTTTGAACTATCCTCCTATCTTGCTATAATTACGGTATCAATTTATATACTATAACGATTTTTATCAAAATATAATGGGCTTATAATGTAGTAATATTATAAGCCCTAATGTTAATTTTGTCAATGGATTAGAATATAAATTCATAATCCTTATATGCCCGTTTCATCAGCTTATGAACTTTATCTAGTATCAAAATATGAGCGGATTTAAGATCTTGTAACTTCTCACATTCAATTGTAGCATGACCTAAAGTTTTTTCAGACGGTGATACTTCTATAAGATTCATACGAATTTTATTTGAATATGTTGTTAGATTCAAATTGATTGTCATTTCGTGCATATCATTATATTCATCAGGTTTAGTCCAGTCTTGATTCAATCTAGACAGTTGATAATATACATAAAAGTATATATCATTCATGTTTCCGGATACATTATACTTAAATGCACTATCTATATGTTTATATAGATACTTTCCTAACATATTTACTAGTTTCGATGCGGGTATCATGTCCATGTACCTCCACCAGCTGACCATTTAGAGTTATTTATTTTTTCTTCATCTGAATTGAATGTTTGAAATGTGCAAAGTAAGTTTATAGATGATACTTGAGCAGTCCTACCGCCATTTCTGCAAATTACTACACCAGCACCATTTTGATTTATATATCCTGTCCACATATTCATTGAAGGAATTTGTATAGTTTTACCATCAGGCTGGCTTACAGTTACCCCATACGGTTCGCCTGTATTGGAACTATAAGATGGTACAGGAATGATTGTGATTTTCATGCAATTTCCGTTAGATGGGCCTTTAGAAGCCACTTTGCTGTAAAATTCAGACCATTTGTTTGAATTTATATTAAATTTCTGAAACCAATTTACACCGTTACCTATGTTTCGTATTGGAGATCGTTCTTGAAAATGGGCTGTACCAATAGTTGCAATGTAGGGGTCAGTTGGATTAGTCGGCGTCCATCCTATAACATCAAAGAATATAGATGAATACACAGCATTACTTTTACCTAACAAAGATGTTGGAAAATGATACATAAAGAATTCAGGTATATCAGTTGCAGGAGCTAGTGTTATATCTCCATTAGATTTATTTATAACGTATTTACCATTACCCGGTTTTTGTAACAACTCTCGTAATGTACGAATTGCAGGTCCTATAGGATCTATACTGCGATTGTTACCTAAAGCTGCAAGTAGCATGTTCCAATTTATAGTATCTCCGTATAAGGAACCTAATTTACCTGATGTATCTAATGATGTTTTTGCGTCTTTTTTAAGCGATATGCTTTCAGTAACACCTAGATTACCTGTTTCAGCTTGTGTTTTATATGTAGCATAGTTAACTTTACCTACTTTTTTAATTTCTGTAACAATTGTAGATTTTGCAACAGGTTTTTCAGTTCCGTTTACATTTTCATTGAGTATATAATCGGAATCTCTATACAACCCATAATTATCAGTATTGGACGATTCATAATTTTTTGCATCATTAAATGTTTTGAATATCTTAACTGTTCCTGGAGCTACAGTATCTACGGGATACAGTTTAGTATCAACTATATCATTTTTATCAATATATGTACCAAATAGTGCAGGAGGAAATAGGTTGTGTCTTTGATATACAGTTAAAACAGCTCCGCCTTTTCCATATGTAGATATAGATTCAACTTCAAGATTTTCTGCGCATGATGGGTTATAAGTTTTGTAGTATGTGGCAGGATTTGTTGTTCGCATATCTATTATAGGCGTATCGTCAACAACTAAGCTATTACTATCTTTTGCTGTTTTCCGTTTGTATTTATTTCTGCTGAAGTATGCTATAGCAGAAGAAGGTACTGAAAATACTATCTTAGATGCCCAAGGGAATGTTGCAGGTCCAAGATAATCTCCATCTTCGGGACAGTCAGTATCGGTAGAAGTGTCTAACCCAGATTCACCTACCACTACAGATCTAAGAGAAAATCCTGTAAGCAACATCCAAAAAGTATCATCAATGTTACCAAATACATGGAATCTAAGTACTGGTCGTTCTGATTGATTCATTATAAGCGTCTTTTCTGGAGGTTTTGATGTACTTTCAACCCACTGACCAGGTTGAATGACAACCCCATCAATTACCTTCATATAATTATTTAACTTATTTATATCAGATTTTGACCAGTTTATATCAAGATTAGAACTAATAGGTACAGTAGTAGAATTTATTTCATCGGTAGTATTGGCATTTGATGGATTCAATGCCGATGTGTTAGATAACAACTCTCCATAGTCTGTTATATTTTTAGCAAAATTTGGATCATTTTCAAGTGTAGAGGCGTTACCTTTGAAGAAATTTGCCATTATCGTATTTGCAGCACACAGTTTACTATCTGCCGGCAATGGAATATCAACAAAACTATGATCATTATCACCTTGAGTAACCTTTGGAAATTTTAAAAGTATGGATACACCTGCAGCTAAAGATGACGCAAGCCATTCGCGTTCTGATGCTGGTGGTGTATTTGGATCTTCTGCAATATGGTTCTTAACATATGTTTCATATGCACTAAGCCCAACTACTCGACCCTCATTATATATTATCTTGGGCATTACATTACCTCCAATTTGTGTATACTTTCATCACTATAGAAGGTTGTAAACATAGAAATAGGCTCTGAATTTACAGAGCCTATATTGTAATTAGCCTTCCCAGATTCCTCCAAGTGCAGTAACTGTATTTTTGCCTACAATACCGTCAACTTTAAGATTAGCTGCTTTTTGGAATGCTTTGACAGCTTTATCTGATTGCTTACCGAATGTACCATCAGCTCCAGATTTTCCTAAATTGTATCCTCTGTCTATAAGGGCTTTTTGAATAGATTTAACATCATTGCCCTTCATACGTATAGTTTTGAGTTTAATGGTTCTTGCAACCGACCACGATTCAACCCAGTGACCTTTAAGGGCTTTGCAAGTAGATTCACCTACAATACCGTCAACACGAATTCCTTTATCCTTCTGGAATGCTTTAACTGCAGCAGATGTTTTACTTCCGAATTCACCGTCAGCACCACATTTACCTAAATCATATTTTAATCCGATGAGGGCTTTCTGGCAATTTCTAACATCTTCACCCTTCATTGTAGGATTAGATAGCTTCAAGTTTCTAGATAATTGCCAACCTTTTACGCTATCCGGTACATGCGGTTCAACAGGTTTTGGAGGAGTCGGTTCAACAGGTTTACCTGCAATCTCTTTTGCGAAATATGAAGGTCTACCGTAATAGTTCCAATCTCCATTCTCAAATTTGTCTTTTATAACACCCCAAGATCTGCCCTTCGCTTCAATTACATTTAGGTCGTTGTCTACGACATAACCTATATGATAAGCTCTACCATTAGTATAGCACTTAAATACCCAGTCACCTTTTTTAAGTTGACGCTTATCAAGTTTCTTACATTTACCTTTCATGCCATTTGCAGTCATATCACTTGCGGATAGTTTTGAAAGGTTCTGTAACCAATACATACCTAATCCGGAACAGTCAAACATTCTCATATGCTTATACCCGGCTTTGACATTATTCAGGAATTTTGTCAATGCACGCTTTCTATTGCTTGCATTAGACTCCATCTTTGTAATTTTTGCTTCTGTAGCAATCTGTCCTTGACCGCCCCATACATAGATGTCACCATTTTTGACACACGCCTCGAGGTACGACAAGAATCCATTCAGTGTTTTGTCCATCTTTCATCCTCCTATAATTTAATCATATATGTTAATACTCGGTGGCAACCAAGTAAGTATTGTATGTATAAAATGGTTCACCTAATGATGTAAATAACACTATATGTACATCTTGATAGAATGATGCAGATGATTTTATGTGAATATTTCTATCCATATCATAATGCACATATTCTATTGGCAATTCTGCATCGGAATATATCGCTATATATAAAGGTTCAGATACATCTACTTCATCTGAATCATCCAATATAGCAATAGCATAATCAGAATCTTTTGGAAATTGCACAAATGAAATATCTTTCACGATGTGCTCAATGTTATGAAATATATTGACAGAATTTTCTGCATACCCACATCTACCATCTACATTGAAATGAAGTGTTTGACATATATTCTTACTGGACCCTGGTGATACATGCACATTAAACTGATTAAGTTTATCCTGAATACTAATAGTTGTACAATTTGTGAATATATTATTTTGAATAGTGCCTAATGATACGTTAGATTCTACAAATCTAGACATCACCGGGAATCTACATATATCCCCATATATGTATACATCGTTTTTGGATTTAATATATGTACAAGTATCTACATAGTTAGAACCGTCAAAATACCTAAGATAATAATTATGCATCTGATTATCTACAATTTTCAGATACGAATCTCTGAAATTTATCACATTAGGTGAATTATATATATGTTTTTGACATTCATATTTTATAGGTATCTGGACATTCAGTTTCTGAATAGAATTATCAGTTATTGAACATATCTGATACAATTTTCCGTAATCTTCGTCTGCAAGCCATCCGTCAATAGATATATGGAATGCAGCATTGGATGTATAAGATAGTTCCATCAAATACGAATAACAGTCTTCATACAATATTGGATTGTTCAGCTGAATGTCATATCCTATAAATTCAGATGCAGGGCAAATTTCTGCTAGAGGATGATTATAATCAATTGTAGAATCTGTATATAATCCTTCATATTTACATATTTTGAATGTTGATGTTACATCACTTGTGCTATTTATAGATATGTTGGATTGAGATATATGAATACTAGATATTTTACAATATGAAATTTTGTTGTATCTATACAATTCTAACGGTACTACTAATTTTACTATGTGATTTCCGTCAACTTCTTGAGAATTAAGTTCTAAACTAGAATATATAAGTTCAGATTTATTAAAATTCCCGGATATTTCTACACAGTCTAAACTGTATTCTACATCAATATCTGATAACCTTAGTAGATAGTTGCCTACAGTTTGAGGATCAGATATATCTGATTTATATTTGAATCTTGGTGTATCAGTGTCAGTACGAACATCAGGATAGATATTGGGATTATTATCTGAACATTTAACACCTAAATTTTTTATTAGAGTATACGGTAAATCATTATAAGGATGTTTACCATCACCTATTTTTAATTTTGAAGCATTTTCTGCAATACTAAATTGAAGCTGACCGTCATCCAGTATCGGATTTTCAGCTTGCAAATCAGATTCATTTTTTCTTTCAAATCTTAGAATATCAGACATATTATCTCCTAGATTATAAGTAAAAATGCTTCATTTTCAGGTAAATCTTCTGGGATTGTATTGCCATATCTTACTCCGGCAATTGTATTAGGTTCATATGCAGTAACTTCTGCTGGTTTAGATGTAACTTGATTTGCACCTATACCGCTGGGATATGGTAAATCATTCCATGATGTTACACCATCTCCCACTTTAAGATTCCCCGTGTCTCGTTCAACTCCAACTCGACCGTCATCTAATATAGGATTTTGAGCTTTCCACGAGTTAGCATTCCCTCGTCTTAATTGAATTGCCATCATACCTCCTAAAAATCAACCCATTTTACACCTTGTCCAGATATAGGTAGTTGAGATTCTGGAATCTTACCATTTTCGTCTAATGTAGCTACACCATTAGGCTCTCCCTTATCCTCAATTGAATCTGAGTAGATTACAGGAGATATCTGTTCATCATCCTTATTGTATAGTATTTCCTTTTTCAACTTTACTCAACTCCTTATGGTGCATAATCGTCAATAGAACCATCGTCAAGATTCCCTAACCATGTTCCTACTTTATCTGTACCGGAGCTATTGCTGAATGTTTTTCCAAATCGCACATCGGATTCTACAGCATCTCCAGTTGATTTCTTTATTGATTGTACCTTTTCGTGATACTTAGTGAATGGTACATCTGTCATATCTACAGATTGATCTATGAGTGCTTGCTTTATAGCTTCTTTTTCACTATTCACTTGAATGAGCTTATCTGCAATAGCCATAAATTACACCCCTAATATTTTAGTTAACGCCTCATCTATTCCTTCAAGCCCTAACCATTTTTCCCATTGGGCTAAAACTTCAGGACTAGAAACAGGTCCCGTTTCTGTAATTTCAAAATTTTCACCTATCTTAACATGTTCAGATACTTCGATAGGACCAACAGATCCTCCTGATAGTGGTAGCTTTGTATTATCTTTCAGTTGGACTCTGAGTTCGTATGAGTCATCGACATACACAGTTCCGGTATCTGTTTCTACAAGCAATGTTCCCGGTACTTTCTCCATAGGAATTGTAGCTGCGGGTCCTCGTCTGAATACTACTTTTTCTACTTGTGCCATAAGATACCTCCTTACACATTATATATAAGGGAGCATTTCTGCTCCCTTATACATTTACATCAGTGCTAAATTACTATTAGAATGTTTCCCAAACAATAGCATTTGCAAGCTCAGTTTTGGTAGCATAAGTCTCAGTAATGACATGACCGTTACCATCCTGCGTAGCTTTAGTTGCGGAATCAGCATTTGCGGAATGAGATACTGAAGCAGTAATTGTAACGTTTTCGCTTCCATCAAAAGATGCACTACCTGTAGCATCGCCACCAAGGCTTATTGTACGAGCTGTGGTAAGTTTAGCAGCAGATGCAACATTCTTATCAGCATCTGCAGTATTGTCAACATTACCTAAACCTACATCAGATTTTTCAATCTTTTTGTTTACCCAGGCAGTACCATTGAATACAAGGGACTGACCGTCAGCTGGAGTAGTGATAGTAGTATCGGTGAGACCAGAGAGGCTATCTGGACCTGTTGCAATCTCAATGTTTTTGGAACCGTCAAACTCTACGCCATTGATCGTCACCGGAGTTTTTAACTTATCAGCTGTTCCAGCATTACCTGTAATGTCATTGATCTGAACATTACCGGTAAGTGCTTGACCGTTAACTGTAATAGTATTGTCAACCTTTCCAGCAAGACCGTCAGAGAGCTGTTGGCTAGTTACATAATCACTAAGGTCTACATCACCGAATTTACCAGCCATCTCGTAGCCTGAACCTGTCCAGAAATACTCGATGAATTTATTCTTATCGGAAGTTTTAGGATTCTTAACTAGATAGAATACACCAGGTGTACCAGTTACGGGAAGATTAGTAACTGAATCATAACCTGCACCACCATTAGCATCTACTTCAAACGAAGTTATTTCCCCAATAGCGTCATCGACATATTTCTTAGTCGCAGGATTCATGTCAGCTGTTGGAGCTTGAACAGTTACAGGACCAGTAAAATCACCGCCTGCTGTAGGCATCATGCTACCTTTTGTAACAGTAACAGTTGGACCATCAGCAGTAACACCTGTGATTACATTACCAGCACCGTCATTACCAATTACAGTAATCTGAGTTGCTTCAGGCGCTTGAGGAAGTTGAACAGCAACTTCTTCAATAGCAGTAACACTACCTCTATTATCAACAGTAACCTTCGGAATCTTAATAGTATCACCGAATGAAGATTGACCAGCGGTGTTAGAACCAAATACACCACCTACGATAGTCACAGGAAGCACACTTACGAGTTCCCACTCACCGCCATCTTTGCTGTAATAGAGTTCGCGTTTTGTACCATCTTCCTTAACAAATAACGAATTTGGAGGAAGATATCCTGTAGGAAGTGACGAACCGTGCATAACAGGGCGGGTAAACTCTACGTCACCTGCAAACAGTCTTTGTGAGTCGGTAGCAAAATACAACGTATTTACATCTTTAGATGTAATTGCATTGTAGCTGGCTTGAAGACCGTACTTAAAACTTACTTTTGATTTTGCTGTAGGCATATGACCTACCTCCTTAAATTTATTTTATTATTGTAACGCTCTCCATGCGATTGCGTCTGCTACTGCTGCTTCTGTTGCGACTGTAACGCTGTCAGGTGCATCCGAAAGTGTAGCTCCACCTATTTTTGCACCGGAATCCTTTATCGACCCATCGGCTGCAAGTGAAACGATATCATTTTCGGTACCTGATATCTTGGTTAGAATATTTGCAGGCTGTATAGAACCTACTGCTAATGCTTTACCTGTAGAGTCTACTACTACAAGTTTACCAGCATCTTCTGCACTACCGTCAATTATCTGAACCTTTAAACCATTTTCAGATGACGTAAGTGCGTTACCAGCTACAGGGTCAATCACAGCTTGAGCGGACACTTTGTTGTCGTCAGATATACTTACGACTATGTTCTTACCAGCATTATCAGCAGTGTATATATTTACAAGCGATTCTGCTGGAATGATAACAGGCTCTTCCTGATTATCGATTGTGAGTACTATTACTTTATGATGAGTAGGGCTTTCTACAGGATAATCTTCGTAGTACTGACCAGCAGTAACGAACTTATCTTTGGGGATGTTGACTACAACATCATCTCCACCATATACCGGAATTGTAATTGTGAGATTAGCAGAATCATATGATACATCATGTGCAACACCTGTTAAAATTGCACCCTCGCCGTCACCGACTTTAATTGTACCAGTAGAATTATCCCAAGTTGCAGCAAGTTTAATTGCATTGGAAATAGCTTGCTTGATAACACCTATAGTAGCAAATTTCGTATCATTGCCTTGTGCCCAATTTGCATGATCAGATATGTATCCAGGTGTAATAGTTATCCAACTAGATCCATCCGTAGTAAATTTTGCTTCAATTGAAGCAGTGTCTACATACAATTTACCTCTTACTGCATCTGCAACATCCGGGAAAGCAGAAACTGCAGATATAGAAGTTGTTACATCTACATCACCTTTATATATCTTACCGATATCAGATACAAAATATAATGTATTGCTATCTTTTGGTGTTATACCCGCATACTGCGTTTCAGTAAGTGCATAGAAATTGATCTTGTTCTGAGTACCGTACCATACAGTATCATTTTGAGCAGCAGACTCAACCCAGTTAGATAACTGAGAAGCATCCCCACCTTTAAATATCCATATAGTATTTGTATCTGTTCTATATACTTGCTGACCTGCCTCAATATCTGTAAGAGCGAGCATCTCGGATTCAGTATCTTTGAAAATCATCGGAGATTTTGAACTTGCTATAGATTGAAGCTCACCAGCTTGATTTATAACATATACATCAGTTTTATCAGAAAGTACTACCGCTACAACTTGACCGGGATACGCTGTGGCACTTTGTGCATATGTTTGAGCAGCTTCCAGTGTAGAAAATACTGACTTATCATCTATAGGAAGAGCATTTGTACGAGTAAATGCTACGCCAGCACTCCATTTTGTACCATTAGCTAAATTGTTAAAAAATGTATCTCTATTAACTATTGCCATCGATTACTCCTCCTTTCTTACTTCCATGTAAGCGAATATGTATCGCTACCTGCTTCAGCAACCGCATTAGCAACATAATATACATCATATGCTATAGGCGAATAATCATTTACACCGCCGATTTGAACAGTTAGCTTAGGTTGCACTGTTTGCGGCAGATTTGTTGACTTACTTACAACTTCAAGTCCTGACACCTTACCAGCAGGAATAGCAAAGAACATCTGTTGCATCTGAGCTGTATCAATCGTAGAAGGCTTATTTGCATTAGATTTTCCTAATGCTTTTATCTGCGCAGCAGTAATAGCTGTAGGATCAGCTAATGCGTTTGTACCATTCTTATAACCCCAATAGCAATTTCTGAAACCTGTAACTTTAGAAGATGTGCTAGATTTACTACCAGCTTTTATCTGAGCATCTGCATAATCGTTACCTAAGAAAGTCTTCGGAATATCACCATCACCATAAGTTACAGTAGCACTTACTGAATATTGAGTATCGTCTTCTACTGTAAATGTATCGAATGAGCCAGTAGCAGATGTACTAGAGCCGCTATTTGTATCGGTTACTGAATATGCTGTAGCAGTTACACCAGATGCTTGATCTGATTGTCCAGATACAGTATATTTGCCAGGATTAAGTGTAACTCTATACGAAGGTGTAAACGATGTGCCTACTTCTTTTGCGCCAGCACCTGTAAGAGATACGCTTACGCTAGGTTGAACTGCTGATGGATTGATATCCTTACTTAATATCGCTTCAAACAGTGCCTGGACATCAGATGCTTTAACTTCACCAGTTGTTGGATCTCCAGATAATATTACTTTATCGCCAGCTTTAAGATTACCAACATTCGTTGTAACTGTAATTTCCCTTGCTATTGCTACCTGACTTGCATTTACAGCTTGTGGAACAAGCTGAGAAAGATCTACTTGTACTGGATCTTTTTGACCTTTAACTGATAACGAAAGTATATGCGTATCAGAATTATAACTAGCTGAAGTTAGAAATAGATCCGAAACAGTTATTGATTTTTCAGTGCCATCTTTGGCTGTAAATGTTAAAAGTGTACCAGAATTATCTTCGGCTCTTGCAGCAGTAACATCTACTAGTGCACCATCATAATCTGATAAAGCAGTTTCAATAGCTGCTTTAACAGCCCCCGATGTAGGTATTGTAGAATCATCATTAGCTGATAAGATTCCATCGGATTTTGTAAGGATTGAATCTGCAAATGCGGTTATATCGCTTATATCACCCGCTTTTATGGACCCACCTACTTCGTCCATTGCCGAATCGCCTTTTACATACATTGTATATCCATTTTCATTGTACACAATGTAGAGTCTGTTTTCTTCGGCAGATGCAAATTCAGGTGCAGTAGTAACAAATGTTACATTATCACTTGCAATTAGTGTTGAGCCTTTGTATAGTCTATGTGTATCTTCGATAAAGTACAAGGCATTAGATTCTTTAGATACTATAGAATCAAATTGTGCTTGAGTACCATACCTATAAAGAACATACTCCATACTTCAAATTTCTCCTTTCATCAATTTAATTGTTTCCATGTTGCTTTTGAATCAATTTCGTCCATCTTAGTCTTAATTTCAGATAAGGTGGTTGAAATAGGTTCCAATTTCTCATCTACTGATTCTTCGGTTACAAATTTAGATGAATCAATCCCAAAAGTTTCAGTTACCCATTTGGAATTTATTTGATCCCAGCTGTAATACTGAGTATACCCTTCCGGAGTAAAATTCACCTTTACAATCTTACCATGTGGTAATAGCGTTTTATTCAGTAGATCTCTTTCCGGGATTGTATCAACTGTTATGAATGCTTTACTCATGTCTTGGTTGAAACCCGGATGAGGTGGACACGGAGGTCCGGGTGGTCTGGGTGCAGGAGGGTGAGGATACGGACAATCATCTGATAGTATACTCACATCTTCTAGTAAAGTATTGCTCAGAGGCATTATCATTTGGTCTGGAATGGAGCTAAAGTACCATCCGTTGTATTGCTGAGCATTATACTTGTACCATCCATAATGTGCTATCCATTTAGTATCTGGATAACTTCCGAATACAACTATACTACCTTCATATATGGATCTACCATCTGAAAGTGGTATGTATCTGTTACGCAATAATATTCACCACCTAACTTTCAATTAAGTATATATCAACGATATCTGCGTCAGTTAAAGGTTTTATAGCAGAATTATCATTACAATTTATCAGATACCATCCACATATCGTTCTGTTATTGTCAAATTGAAACCAACCATAATTAACCACCCATTGTATACTTGAAAATCTGCCGATTTTTATAGTATTGCCTGGGCGCAATGTTAGACATGTATTTGGAACTTTAAGTTGCATATTTTCATACATAGAAAAACCTCATTTCTAAACCGTCTATATGAAAGGTTCAGAAATGAGGTATCTGTTATTGTATGTATACTACATCTTTAATAATATTGCTGCTTTTTGGGCTACGATTTTCATGTCCGGATGAGGCTGTCCTGTGCTGCCTCTATACCTAACATCTAGAAAATGATCCCAATCAAGTTCATTCATAGTTAATACTAATTCCGTTTTTAGTGCATTTGGAAGAACTGAACGAGCTTGCTGGGGCTGCAAATTTTGTTTATTTATCATATCGGAATAAATCATTTCACATGTTTGTAGATAGATCAAAAATTCTTTTTTGCAGCTATCTGACCATGTGCTCCATGTACTAGGTTTTATAAAAGTAATCTCCCCACCAAATTTAGATTTGGTGTAGTTGCAGTACCTTGTAGATTCCTGAGCTACTGCACATCTGTGTCGAACAAGTTCATGGGATACACCTCTATCGCATATGAAATGTACGGAGCGGAATGAAAGTCTTTCGTGTAATATTTCCGGTGGATCGACTATTGCTACATAATCGTCTAAATTTGTTTTGTTTGACCCAATTTCATCTAAGTATTGCATCTCAGCTAATCTTCTAAATGTTCTAAATAACTCAACATTTTCGTATTTAGGATTATATAGGTGTGAAAGTGATACAGATACATATAAATCACCTTTGTAATATCCATATTTGACCCAACTTGTTGTCATTACTTCCAAACAATGTAATGTTACTGATGAGTGTTCACTTTGGATCTTATATGTTATCCATCCATGCTCAAGCATAGCAAAATGTTGATTATTTTTCAACATTTGAAAAAACTTAACATAAGATGTATCTGTAATTTTATCTTCAGATTTATAGCATATTCGACCTATTCGTTCTACTTTTTTATATGGGTTACTCTCCTCTATCAAAGATACTGTAGGATCAATAAATTTCACCGCTATATTACCTCCTATACATTAAATTATAATTTTCTCCCATTATATTTAGTTTCTTGTTATGACTTTCTACATGATATAAGGCTGAACTCCTTACATGTATTTAGACCTAAATTCTTGTTCAGTTATCTTAGTTATTCCCCATTCATCAGCTTTTATATTTTTACTAGATTGTGAACAAGGGTCATCAGTGATTAAAAATCGTGTATTTTTACTAATTTCTGCCACTGTATATCCAGCGGCTTTTAATTCTTTCTCAAACTCAGATCGTTTAACTGACAGTTTACCTGTAATTGCTACTCTCCCTTTATCGGATGTATACTGTCCGTCCCATATTATTCTCTTCCAAATGTATTGAAGATTTGCAAATTTGTCTAGATTAGCTATCAACGAATCTGCATTTGCATCTCCTATGTATCCATATATGTCAATAAGTGATGTTGCATCACGGTCCTTAGATATAGCTACATTGTATATTCGTTCAACTACATCAGGATGTTGTGCAAGCTTCTCACAAGTCTTATCTCCAAATCTAGGAATATTTAATGCTTTAAGTGCTCTAACAGCATCAAATTTGCCTTCATACATAGTTATAACAGAATCTATAAATTTGTTCAATTGGATGTTATAATCTCGAGACGTATTTTTACGCATTTCGTAGATCCTATCTCTATCTGTCATAACTGTATTTATAGCAATCTTACGCTTGTCTCTCCATGTATTGAGATAATAATCTCGTCTAAGTTTTTGACCTAATCCATCAATCGGCGCAAGCGTATCAGACCATATAATTAAATCATGAAAATATCCACCTTCACAATCCGTATTAGGGCACTGTAGGTGGACACCGTTCCATATCAATTTTGTATTACATTCTGGGCATCTATCCGGTAATTCGGCATTTCCACTACACAAAATTTCATCTACATTTGGAATTATTTCTCCATGTTTAGATGCAATAAACTTGCTACCAATCCCAATATTATTATCTTTTATATATTTCGCATTGTATCCAGTAAGAAATGATACTGTAGTTCCTGAAAGCTGAACAGGCTCGATTTCAATTGTTGGCACCATGTATCTGGTTTTTGATAATTCCCAATTAACACCAACTACATTGCATTCTGCTTGCTCAGCTTGAAATTTGAATGCTTTAGCATTATATCTTATTTCATATGATGAAAAATCTACAATTATTTCTTTAGATGTTAGAACAATGCCATCTGCAGGATATCTACCATACCACATATTCTTAAACAAACTAAGCGATTTAATGTATTCATCATTTTCAAGTTTTAGTATTCCTGTAGTGTATGGGGCAACTTTATCAAAATTTTTATTGAGCCAATATGTAACATAGCTCATATCTAATGATTTCACGTTACTAACATCTTCATTACCTACAATAGTGTAAACTAATATATCAAGATATTTCAAATCATCTACAATATCATTTCCGTTTATAAGTCCAGCAGTTGAATTTCTAGGATTCTTGGCAGATGGATGCAATTTCTTAAATTCATCAAAATTCTCGAAAGACATAAGAATTTCCCCTCTTACAGCTCCTGTGAATTTTGTGTCCTCAAGTTCTAGTATATCAGGTTCAATTGCTTTTACCTTATCTGTTATATCAATTCCTATTGAACCGTCACCTCTAGTTAATGCTTGAATGAGTTTACCGTTTTGGTAATACAGAACTGCACTTATTCCATCCAATTTTAATGACATGTAAATTTCTTTATCTTGCAAATCAGTTCCTATTTCTTTCCAAGTTCTGCACTTTTCAAGAGATCCAGCTTCACCATATCTATGGGGGACCTTTTTACCAGGAGTAGTATCCAAATTTACATCATATCCCCAACCTGTTTTAAGTACCTCAGAATTAGGATCTAACTTTCTAAGTTTATCTGTCATAGTGTCAAATTCTTCATCGCTTATAGGAGAAGATCCATCTGAATAATATTTTTGAGCACACTCCTTTATTTTAGATTCTAGTAGTTTATTCATACTTTTCATATTACACCTCAATGTACTCAAGTGCAGATTCAATTTCCGACGAAAGCATATCTGTGAAATCTTCGGTCATCTGCTCTTGAAGAGTTTCATTGTGTTCGAAGATAGTATCATAATCCTCTTCACCATCTTAATGAATGTGATATCGTCTTCATACATCTTAGCAATTTTATAATGCTGTTCAGGAGAAAGTCTCTTATTGTACTTTAAAGCACAGAGATTTATCATGTTAGAAATTCTAGATGTGTAGAAATCTTTACCTGTAAGGATCTTTATATTATCTGCAGCTGATCTTGATTTACCCGCATCGATTGTAATTGCAGCATCTTTTGGAATATTAAATTCTACTTTAGCATATACAGGAACTCCTGCTTTTGAAATAGCTGTAAGTCTATGTTGACCATTTGCAAGTGAGCCATCTTCATAAAACCCGATAGCATCGAGCGTAATTGGTTGCCACTGACCGTTCTGGATCTTCTTGATCAAGTCATCTACAAACTTTATTCTAATGCTGCGATTTTGGATGTTGTGAGATAGCCAGGTCTGTGCAAGTTCTGGGGTTATAAGTGTATAACCATTCTGTTCATACCATTCATTCGATTTATCATAAGTACTCATAGTTTAGACCTCCATTGATATATTTTGATATGTTTTGATATGTTTACTTATAATATAACGATTATACGAGAACTTTGGTGCCGTTATCGAGATTCGAACTCGAACAGTATTTCTACTAAGGGATTCTAAGTCCCTCGCGTATGCCAGTTTCGCCATAACGGCATGTATGCTGTTCCTATTTAGTTTATTAGGTCGTATGTAACAGCAAACCAGTAGACCTTGGAGCGGATTGAAGTTATGAGCTTCATCAGAACAGTTATCAGAGCTTATACACGAATTTCGTGTTAATTTCCTGTTAATGCTCTGATAAATTCCTGTTAGCATCAAGCTATCCGCATGTGTTGGTAGGGGTAAAGGGACTTGAACCCTTACGGTATTTCTACCAGCGGATTTTAAGTCCGCTTCGTCTGCCTATTCCGACATACCCCCAAAATGCTTGAAACCGTAGATGGTATATGGTGTGCTATGTGGGAATTGAACCCACGACAACTTGATTAAAAGTCAAGTGCTCTGCCGACTGAGCTAATAGCACATGTAATTATTCATTAGTAGCATCAGCCCATAGCTACTATTCTAATGCCCATCCAGTTACATTATTGCATTAGTTCCTGTGTGAGATTTTCTTCGACCAGCTTTGCTGCAGCATGCAAAGCTTTAGAAGGCTGCAAGGATCTCACTAACCTTTTGGCGGAAAGGCAGGGATTTGAACCCTGGGTGCGTTACAAGCGCACAACGGTTTTCAAGACCGTCACCATAAACCACTCGGACACCTTTCCTTGATATATTACTTAATCATTTAACGATTTTGGAGCCCTTAATCAGAATCGAACTGATAACTGAAGATTACAAATCTACTGTTTTACCTTTGAACTATAAGGGCATGTAAGCTGCAGACAATGATTCGCACATTGAAAGTTTGGAAGTTGGGAAGTTTATTGTATACTTCAAACACTGCAGCAATTGGTGGACCCTCTCAGACTCGAACTGAGGACCGTTCGGTTATGAGCCGAATGCTCTGACCAACTGAGCTAAGGGTCCATATTCACTTATGAAATCATTTTTGTGGTCGGGGTGACAGGATTTGAACCTGCGACCCTCTGCTCCCAAAGCAGATGCGCTACCAAGCTGCGCTACACCCCGAAATATGTTGGAATCTTTGACTGTTTTACATCAGCCTTACCATGCGGATGTGTCTTATGGCAGCGGATGCAGGATTTGAACCTGCGAATACAAGAGTCAAAGTCTTGTGCCTTACCCCTTGGCGAATCCGCTATGGGATGAGAGTTTATCCGTTAAGTAAGAACTTCCCAAGAATGTATGGGCATCTTTGCTTATCTCCTACTCCCAAGTCTGCACTTTTATAAATAATCCCACGCAGAGGCAGCATTTCCTCCACTTGTCTGTCTATCAGTGACACCAGACCAATGTCAGAACATTATCGTAGTTCCTAACGCCACTATACATATAGCTTTACTTCTGTTACTGTTCCAGTAGCGAACTGGCAAAGGGTGGCCAACTCCTTAAATATGTATTGCGGTCTAAGCGTTAGGCAGATGATAATTCATCTGCCCGTTGGAACTGCCCCAACCCATTATCTTATTCAGATAAATCGAACCTAGCTTCAACAAGTTGTAAAGAAACAATGTGGAGGAAGCTACTAACTTACCCTACAATTATATTATAAGCCCATTTTGTAAATTTGTCAAGTATTATTTTTATAAATTTTAGAAAAATTTACATCAGTCTACCAATGAATTTACCCTACGTACAGCTTCCTCAATTTTAGGACCATATTTGCGTCTAAGTAGTTTTAAATCTGACAAATATTCATTTCGCAAAGATTCTAGATCATCCATGGCTTTAGTTATATCGTCGTATTTGGACAGTTTATCAACATTGTCATCTTTTAAAGCTTTTATCAAATTTTGGAGATCATTCAAACTATCAACTACAAATACGCTATCTCCAGATAAATCTCTTACTATATACATTATACCACCTCAATTTTATTTACGCTTCCGTCATACTTTGCTACACCTGCAAATATAAACTGCATTTCAGGTATTTTGTTAATTACCTTAAACAGTATATCGATGTTAGAATCATCTAAGTGATCTAACATATCATCTACAAGGATTGTACGAATACCGCTACTAGATTCACATATACAGGTCATTATTGCTATCATGTACAAACATTTTTCGCCGCTTGATAGTACAGAAAATGGAATATACTTATTTGACCTAATCAAACCGAATGAGAACGAATTAGCAGCCTGAGACAGGTTGAATTCCGGGTGTGTGTCCTTGTCAAACATAAGCGTAATATATTTATCCAACTTAGACTTAAATTCCGTAAATGGACCATCAATCATTTCAGATTGGATACCATTAACGCCTGTAACTTTAATCAGATATTTCATAAGTTCGATATTATTCTCATGCTCAAACTTAGATTTAGTTAGCATATCAATGAGATTTGTATACTGCTCATTTGCAGTTAATTTACTTATACTATCATTTACTTCGTCAAGCTGCTTGTTTAACTCATCGATATTTTCGCATGTATTGAATTCAGGTAGGATAGCATTTTTCAATTCTGTTAATTTGTTATTCAGTGCATCAAAATTGTCCTTTCTACGCTTAAATTCATCCATATCTGCAATGTAACGATTTAGTGCATCTGATTTATCTTGAATCTTTTGCTTTACTTCTGCATGCTTCGATTCTAAATCGGCTATATCTTTTGTATATTCATCAATCATTCTTTCGATAGATGCACATTTTGATTCAGTATATGGACATATTCCATTGCTGCTAATAATCTTAGATTTCTCATTTTTTGTAGCCCAAAGGCCACTAGCAGTATTATTTAGTTTTGATATATCCGCTACTGCAGCATCAATTTTATGTTGAAGCTCCACAATCAAACTATCAAAATTGTCAAATTCTGATGAATCAATTAAAGAAAGTCGATTTGAGCAGTCGTCTATCATAGATTGAAGTCTGGCATTACTAGCTTTTGTGGATTCAGATTTACTGATGTCACGAATCTTGTCCATAATTACAGTGCGTCGTTTAATCAGCTCTGGTTTAGTCATCTGAGAATCTATATCATCATAGTATATTAAAGATTGAATAGTTGCAATATCTCTATCCAGCTGCTGCTTTTCAGAGGACATCGCCCCCTTCAGAAATGTGTTTGCTTGAGCTACACCAGCTATATCTGTTGCAAATCCAGAAAAAATATCAACAGATAGATTGCTTGACGGAAACTTATTTTTAGCATCGCTCATTACAGTATTCCAATCTACATTAGATTTGGAATTAGGTAAAAATTTAATAAACCAATCTTTCAAACTATTTGCAGTCATATTTACAAATTCCGAAAAATTGAAAATTGGAAATTCAAGATTTCCTATTACATCTTCGGGTTTGAAATCTTCTGGATCAACAACTGTAGTAGATGTTACAGATGATTTAGTCTTTAACCAAGTTCTGCGCACTGTAAATATAGAGCCATCCTTGTCTAATTCTAATGTTACAGACATCGTAGGACCGTTAGCATGCTCAAAAATTGCAACATTTGTACGCTTGTACCCTGGAATATATCCAAGTAGTGCAAGTTGGATAGATTGAAGAATGGTAGACTTGCCTGCACCGTTGCTCCCTATGATGTAATTAACATCGTCAAATGAATAACTTTTATGCGAAACATTGTGCATACCGTCGATGGTGATTGATTTAATTTTCATCTTTCAGCCTCCTAATTATTTATATTAGATATAACGATTTTTAGATTATTTTATTCCATCGTCTAGACTTTCTAGTAGATGAAAATTCATAGGAATAGCTTCCAGGTGTTATGTATTCAGTATCTACCTTCCAGGAATGCATTTCACCGGATTCGTTTTCAATTATGTTTACAAATCTAGAATCACAGTGATCAATAAGTATGTGTGATACTATATCTTGTCGGTCTGCAGATTTTCTATGCTTAGAATCTGGAAATACATACATTTTCGGGAACATTACTATCTTACCGTCATCATATATGTTTACTTTGTATTCAATTTCTCTACAACCGCGTCTTGCAGATAAGTGCGAAGATATACATCTTAATATTGCTTCTGTCATATCTGGGCGTATCATATCATTTATCCTCCTTATGGAACAATACTTTAAGAATAGTCTTTGCTCTAGTTATTCCAACATAGTATAAATTATTGTTATCTTCTCCGTTTAATCTGAATGAAGGTCCATTAACCCCTACAAGCAAAACATTGTCGAATTCTAACCCTTTTACCGAATGTATAGTTCCAACATATACGCCATTAGAACTATCCATATCCAATTTATCGAGTATTAGGGAAACTATATCGGAATCATTTGTTATTACATCTCTGTCATCCATAATTAAGTTAGGTTGCCCTATACCTGAACTAATTCTATAAAATTTTTCTTCATTAGAATGGTCTGAATGTAATTCAACTCTTATATAACTTACAGTTTTGACAATATATGATATGCTACATAGATTGATGTACTTGTCGATAAAATATTGAAGCTCGTTTTCTGGAGCATCTAAATATTTATCGCGTATGTACTGTGCGTGTATATTTGACGATAATGTAGATTCCATCCAATTGAGAAAATACTCATCATCAAGCGCAGATTTGAGCATATTTTTTGCATCAATTTTGCTTTTAGTTGATACAGATATGCCTTTTTCATTCAGATGTGATACTATATAATCGACTTCTGCGTTAGTTCTGCACAATATTGCACTAGAACCTGACATATCATTAACAAATGATTCGCACTCTCTTAATTCTGAATCGAGCACAGGACTAGAATATCTTGATTTAGGTTGATATACAACTGTTGGATCAGTACCGGGTGTAGTTGAATAGATTTCAACTTTATAGCTACTATCGGCATATTCAGTGTTAGCATTTGCAAATTTACATATTGGATCCGTAGATCTATAATTGTGTCCCATCTTGATAACTTTCCATTCGGGATTATCGGAAAGTGATTTAATTATAGATGAATCTGCTCCTCGGAAGGCATACAGACTCTGCAATGCGTCTCCAACTAGAAATAATTTAGCATCAGAAAATGATGATACAAAATTCCACTGCAATTTATCTGTATCTTGAAATTCATCGACAAATATGTATTTGTACTTATCTTTATATAGTTTCACGCAATCATCATTGTATATAAACATATTACATATAGATCTACATAACATGTTAAATGTTATCATATTTTTGGCTATAAGCTGCTTTCTAATATATTTGTAGTATACATTATATTGAAATTTTTCACCATCTGTGAGTTTAGATGGATCGGATAACTTTCTTTCAGGAAGTTTGCAGTTACATATCATCCTGGCTTTACTCTTTATGTTTTTAACTTCAACTTCATCTGCTATCTTAGGAATAGTTGAATATCCTAATTTAGATCGTATATTGGAATTAGATGCTATAAGTGAACAGCAAAATGCATGGAATGTACGAAATTCTGGTTTTACATCACCTTTAAATCTCGTTCTCATATTAAATGCTGCAGCATTTGTAAATGTTAGAACTAATATAGATGATGGGTCTACACCATCATCTACAAGTCGCATAATTCTGTGGAGCATTGTATATGTTTTTCCTGTCCCTGCTCCTGCAATGCAGAGAATCTTATCAGCTGAACTATTTACAGCCTCTTTTTGCATCTTGTTTAACATCATTTGCCCTCCTTGTGGTATGCTCTATACATGCAATAACGATACATCTGACCATAACTTCCGCATCTTCTGTAAATTCTTCTCAAGAAAATGCTATCATCGTTTCTTAAATGGAATGTATTAGCTGCAAAAGCTGCTACTACTGCGCATACACATATCATCTGATATTTGAAATGTTTTGGATTACTCAGTACATATCCTATTAAAATAGCTGATGCACCGATACCGACAATTATACCAATAGACCTTAAGCCTTCCGGAATGTTTTGTATATCTTCTATGCCCATTATTAAAAGGATGCAAAATATACCTACGAAATAAAATATGGATGACAGAATATATCTTACTTGTTTCATTTGTTAAATCTCCTCTAACTTTATTTACAATTATATTATAAGCCCTGATTGTAAATTTGTCAAGTATTATTTTATAAAAATATAAAAAATGCCCGCATGTATTTCTACATGCGAGCGGCTGTGGAGGCTCCAAATGAGCAAGATGAACTATTTTAAAGGTGTAATTTCTAGATTTTCAATTTTAGATTTAGATATATCAAATGTACATTCCATATAATCTGTAATAATGTCATCTATATCATATACTAAATCATCATCTTCGTCTGTCCAATAAGTAGCATATATTTCCAGTTCTGAAACGGTGTATACCAGATCTACATCGCAAGATATGGCGTATCTCCCATCTTTATCAGGTATATTAGGATACAAAAATTCTATTGTGTCTAGCTGAACTGTATCGTAATCTACTAAATCTATCGGGTACTCTTGGCTACGCCAAGGATACATCGGTTTAGATGGATCATAGCATGCCCAAAGGCATTCGTCATCCTCCCATTCAACATACTTACCATCATCGCTAACTACAACTACAACATTATCAAGTTGAATTTCAATATGTTCATCAAAATCCGGAATTACTTCAGGTTCATCGTAGTCTGGCGGGTCAATAGGGGGTTCAGGATCTCTGTAATAGCTATATATGTAACGTTTCATAAATTCACCTCATTAGTATCGGTTGTATACATCATCAATGGTACGAGAAAGTCCGGATACAGCTCTATTTACATATTTCATCAAATCTGATGGTTTTCTTATAGTTCTCATATCTATTGATAATGTATAATCAGCTATACAATCATCATTTTCTACTTCTATATATAGATGCTTTGGGTCAGACATTCCTAAATCTGAAATGTTAAATGTAGAACTGTATTTTGAAGATAATTTATCTACAACTTCATATGCAAATTCAACAATATCGTCTCTAGTGAAATACTGTTCCGGATCTATATCGTATGCTCCACCATAATTAGATTTAATGATATATCGTTTCATAAACTCCTCCTTAATTATGAACCATCTTAGATTCAATACGTTTATTTGCTTCATATAATGCTTGAACAACTTCGTCACATATTCCGCTATACCAATCTTCTACATTCCAATCACTGTTAGGATCGTCATCTAACATATCTTCTGGATTAAAGTAGTAGTTAACTCTCATAACCTTGCCTTTGTAGATGTATTTTATCATCCCATTGTATATTCTTGCCCAATAATAATCAGCATCATCATATGGAGCAATCATTGATATAGAGGCTTTAAATGAATCAAAAGCTTCTTTTGCATCATATGTATCTTTAACTGTATAGTGTACTACAAATTTTTTACCTTTATAGTAAAGCGTCTCGCGCTCTGTTAGATCTGAATTTTTAAATTCTTGACCCTTTATGTAATCATCGTAGAATATTGTGCACCCGTTATCAGCTTTGTGTTCATATCTTTCATAAGGTGTATTATGCGAATTCAGCTCATCCTCTAAATCTAGTATGTCTGCACTTTGAGAATCCATATCATCGAATTTACGCATGTTTTTATATGCTCGTTTTAACTGCATATAATAAGTATCATTCGATGCAGATGTTATTGATGCATCTTCATACACATATGCTTGCATTACTCCAGCAGTCATCATGTCAAGATATGCATCTGGATAATATTGCTGTATAATTGGATCACACACTTCTTTAAGCACCCATAGGCCGTCGTAATCAAGTTCAGCCCTAACTTCTATACATATTTCATTATCATTAACTGGTAATATTTCAACAGCACTATACTCGTTTACGTCATCTTCGAGAAATCCAAATTTGTCCGAAGTCATAACACGGTGGACAGCTTTTATAAGTTTAGATTTGAGCTTATCTAATCTGCTGTTAGATGATGCATTAGATGCACCTAATATTTCGTATGTTGAATCGTCTATTTCTCTAGCACGACCTTGTCTGCACATCCCTTCCAGTGCTTCAAGTAAATCCCACATATCAATATCTAATTCATTTGCTTCATAGATAAGACCACCAGGTTCGTTTGCAGTATCTTTTCTTTTTGATACTGTTTTTCCTTTGAGATTATCTGAAATTAAATCTCCATATGCAGCAGCTGCAGTCTGTCCAAAGTAATCATCATATCTGCCCATTGAAGCTTTTATGTCTTCTGAACTATATACATCATATTCGTCTTCTTCGTCAGCAAAACCTGTATAGCTGTTGAACCAATCCCAAGCTTCTTGTTCAATTTCAGTCTCATAATCTGCATAATTTTCATCAGGTTCGTATATTTCCTTATCTCCAAACATACATATATAAGTAGAACCGTCTGTATATAATGTATAATCAGTATAAAATCCATCTGAATCTTCAACAGATTTTGATGCAAGTTCTACCCAATCAGATGGACCATACGTGTTCTTATCCGTTTTTCTCGTCACTGAATTTTTTATGATTCGCTTCATTATGTAAGTCCTCCTTTAATTTTTTAGCTTTCTGGTAACAGGAATAGGAACAACATTGGTTTATTCTACCGTTGTATGTAACTTTATATATGCTTAAGGGTGCTTTAACAAATTGCTTTCCACATATAGCACAAGTTGTAAGATGTATAGGAATCTTCGAATCATTGAAATTATTCTCCATCAATATCCTCCTCTGTGTCAGAGGTTTTATTGATGTAAGATTCATCGTCAACATCATCAATATCAGCATCTCGTATTATCCATTTAAGATACTGATCTGTTTCATGATCACATAATGGGCAAACGCCTGAAATTTTTTGTACAGCTTGATCAGATTCTATCATAGCCGATATAAATATACCGTGACACCGTTCGCATTCTGCTATATAATGATTGGATATATTATTATCTGTTTCAATATCTATATCGTCTTCATCCATATCCTCTACAGCATCTTGGATATCTTCAACATTATCAGAAATCATATCTACCGTATCCATAAATTCGTCGTCAGAGGCTTTTATGTATTTATACATGCTACTAATCTCCTATATTATACCATATTCGCATTAAATTGGATTAACACGAATATGGCATTATTTTGAATATATAATAGGTTGATTAGTAGTTTGTTATCGAAAGTTGATCCGCAAATTGGATAAGATGAACTAGTGGGTAGTTTTCATTTGCACTCTGAAGTTCGCTATGTTCAGATTCGCATACACGCCATGCCCCCATATGCCATCTGAGAGCTGCGCATTCATCAATAGTAAGCTGGAAAAATTTCTGAGCTAGAAACATGGAAGTTACACCGTGACCCAAAGGAACCTGTGCACCTCTATATCTAAATGCCGTTACAGATTCCCATGCACCTGTAGACTCATTCTTTACATTTCGTCTGTACGGTTCATAGAAATTTATCTTGCACCAATCATGCATAAGCGCAATAAGAACAGCATCGCATTCATCCACCGTATTAAATTTCCCCAGCTTACAAAGCTCCAATGCATTAGCAGCTACTTTGAGAGTATGGTAGCACAGACCACCTAAAAATGATTCATGGTACTGAGTAGATGCAGGAGCAGTATAGAAATCTGTAGACTCTAACCAAGAGATAATTCTGACAACAACTTGCTTAGCCCTGTCTATATCTTTTCCTTCATTTGTAGCCCTGCCGATAACTGCTTCTTCCAATACACGGTCATATTCTGATTTGATAATATCAATCTGACCAGTAGAAATTAAAGATTCAAAATTTGTGTTGATGTTCATGATATTCCTCCATACCGTAAAATTATAATGGAGATTGCAGCTTAAGCTGCAATCTCGTTCATCATGTATACTAACTTATCTAGATCTGGATTGTAAAGAGTATTGTTGATAAATACGTTATCTTCGAACTTTTCTGTTGCTCTT
>ULMG01040313.1_pt1 | contig 78209 bp, 86 predicted proteins | sample 1951601 | NCBI WGS metagenome assembly ULMG01 (sample SAMEA4835545, study PRJEB28245) | human gut metagenome | biome: gut microbiome; material: fecal sample | place: Denmark | collected 2008
TCCTTCTCCTATAAACATTATTTTTGCATTTCTATTTCCTGTGCCTATTACCACATTATGCCTGTTTGCACAGAGTTTACATTTGTTGCAATTTTTACATGCTTCTTCTAATTCTTCCCATGTTTGATACATATTTTGTTCCTTTCTATTTTAAACAGATTAATGCTGTATTTCTTCCTGCCTGTTTTCCTTCTTTTCTATATGAATGAATTATATTACTATTACAGTATGTGCAAATTTTGCTATCTATTATATTTGCCTCTAATATTCCTTCTTCTTTTAGTAGTTCTTTATTTATTTCTACTGTGTCTATAAAATAACTATTTGTGTTTTTATTAAATTCTATTATTTTATCTATATTTTTCATGTAATTGAATGTATTATAAAATTTGTTTTTTACATCTTCTTGTACTTCAAAATGACATTTTCTAATTGTTGGTCCTATTACACACACAATATCTTTTGGATTAGAATTAAATTCTTTTTTCATTTGAATTATTGCATGTTTTGCTATCTTTTTAATTGTTCCCTGCCATCCTGAATGAATATTACCTATTATATTTTTTTGTTTATCATATAAATATATTGGTGTGCAATCTGCAAATGTTAAAGAAAGTATTTTATTATTTTCTTGTGTTATTAATCCATCTATATCTTTTAATTCTTGTGGAAATATGCCAACTTCACCACTTATTTTTTTCACATTGTTTGTATGTGTTTGATATGGTCTTACTATGTTGTTACTATCTAATTTTAATAAATTACATATATCATTATAGTTTTTGTTTGCTATATCTTTTATTTCTTTATAAGTATCATTGCTTCCCACATCTAATGGTTTTAGAGTAAAACAATGTTTAATATTTTTATAATCTAATAATTTTTTGAATTGCATATATCTTATGTTTTCATTTTTTATTATAACTGTTTCTTTGTTAAATAAATTTTTATTACTTAACAATTCTAAAAAGTCTTTTGCTTCTTTTTCTAGATTTGCATTATTGTTTATTAAAACATAATTTGAATTTTTAATATATGTATCTTCCGCAAGCTGGCTGTTTAGCCTTTGTTTTGCTGTTTTCTTGTCAACATTATCTCTTTTGCAAATTCTTTCTATTTTTGTACTTTCATTTGCTATAACAGAAACTACTATATCACATATTTTATTTAGCTTTGCTTCTATTAAAAGTGGGGCATCTATTATTGCTATTCTTTGGGTTTGTTTTTTCACTTCTTCTTTAATTTTTTTTACAATATGTGCGCATGTAATTTTATTTAATTCTTCTCTTTTTTGATTATCGCTAAAAATTATTTGTGCTAATTTGGGTCTGTTTATTTCTTTATTTTCTAATAATATTTCTTGTCCAAATTGTTTTACTATTTCTTTGTAATACGGTTCTTCGCACTTTGATAATTCTTTTACAATTTGGTCTGCATTTATTAATTTTGCATTTGTTTTAGTACATAATTCTTGACTAAATAAAGTTTTTCCGCGAACCAGAATTCCCTGTAATTCCTATTATCATATTTCTTTTCTTCACCTCTACATTGTTTGCAATAATTTTGCAACTGCTTTTGGCACATATTTATCTATTTCTTTGTTATGTGTATATAGCTCCATAACAATGCTTGAAGACAAGTAGCCTAGGTCTCCTGCTCTAAAATAACATGTGTCCATTCCTGCTAATTTTTCATTTATTGCAGATATATTCTCTTCGTATTCGTAATCTGTACCATTTCTTAGGCCTCTAATTAATATGTCGCAATTCATTTGTTTTGCTTTTTCCACTGTTAGCCCTTCATAAAGTACTACTTCTACATTACTTAATCCTATTTCTTTTATTGTTTCTTCTATTGCTTCTTTCATTTTATTTTTGTCTATACGCTCTGATTTATCTTTATTGTGTCCTATACCTATTATTACTTTATCAAAACATCTGGCAGCTTTTTTTACTATTTGCAAGTGTCCGTTTGTAAATGGATCAAATGATCCTGCATAAAAACCTATTAATCCCATTTTGTTTCTCCTTTCGCTTTATTGTAAATTATCTAACAATTCTTTTTTTGATTTATTATCTATAAATGAATAGTTATTTACATTTGGATTAAAACAACATATTGATTTATATTCACAATATTTGCATGCTTCTTCTTTTTTTCCTTTGTTGTATGTTGGTTTTATTTCTATATTTCCTTCTAATATTTCTTTTGCTATTTGCTTTATTATTTTTTTAACCTTATTTTGCAATAAAGTAAATTGTTCTTTTGTTATTGCATTTGAGCGAGAATCCATTATATCTCCATTTTTGTCAAGAGTTACTGGTATTGTGCTTGAAGCACCTGTTTGTAGGTTTTTATCCATCATTCGTATAATGTTTACATCTGCTAATACCATACCGCTCATTCTAAATTGCTTTTTTAATTCTTCTTGTATTTGTTCATCTGTTAAATTTCTACTTGCTTTTATTACTGGGTCTATTAAGTTAAAATAAAGCATTCCAACAGGTATATTCTTTGTTTTTTCTACCGCTGTATCTAAATATGTTAATAATTGTATTTGTGTTCCCGCTTCTAGCTCATTTAAATTTATACTTCTATCTGATGATTTATAGTCTATTATTCTAATGTATTTGCCTTGTTCATTTTGTGCTGTATCTATTCTATCTATTTTACCTGTTATTTCTACATTATCTATTTTTCTATTAAATTCTATTTCGTTTCCTGCTATTTCAAAATCGCTATTTTTCATTTGTTGAACTATATATGTTATTGATTGAAGTATTGCTTTTTTTAGTATGTTTGTAAGTACTGCAAACCTTGGTGTGCTTGTAAATATATAGTTTTTGCTAAGTGAAAGTTTTTCATCGATTATGTTATTTACTATTTCTTTTATTTCTTGGTCTTCTATTGTTTTTATATTTCTTGTATTTTCAAAGAACTCATCTATTACTTCATGCATAAATGAACCTGTATCAATTGGTCTTACTACAAATTCTTCTCTTTCTTTTAATTTTAGTCCATATTTTAAATGGAAAGAAAATGGACATTCTCTATATTGTTCAAGCCTTGATACACTTGTTTTTAAAGTGTTTCCATATAGTCTTTTTATATTTTCTTCTGTTATTTTTTCTGCATCATTTTTATGTGAAAAACCTTTTATAGCCTCTTTTAATTTAGGCTTCCATTCATCATTTTGCATGTACCAATTATACACAGCAAACCAAATTTCATCTATCTCTTTTCCTTGTTTAAAATCTTTAATGTTTGAAAGCATTTGATTAAATGTACTTTCTGCTGTTAAAATACTATCATTTTTACTTACTACATCACTTTCTTCTTTTAGATTTTTAAACATCTTTTTTATTCTAGAAATTAATATAGATTGTCTTTTAGCTTTTTGTTCTTTATCTGTTGATACATAAGATAAATATAGTTCATCTTCTGCTGTTGTAAACGCTCTATATATGTTAAATTGGTCTTCATACAAGTTTTCTATTGTTCCTTTTGCAAGTTCAATTCCATTTTGTTTTAAATAGTTTCTGTCTTTATCATTAAGGAAACCTTCTCCTGAATTAACCGCAGGAAATACGCCGTCATTTAAGCCAAGTATAAATACAACTTTTGCTTTATGGTTTCTAGACCTATCTGTATCTCCTATTATAACCTGATCTATTACTTGAGGTATTTCTCCTAAACTAGAAAATTCTAATCCAACTTTTAATATATTCTTGTATTGTTTAAAACTCATTTTGTCTTGGCTAAATATTAGCACTATCTCATCAAATATTTGCATAAGAATATTCCAACTAGATTTATACTTATTTGCTACATCTTTTCTACCTGCTTGCTCTAATTTTTCTGCTTTTTCTTCTAGTTTTTCTCTTATTTGATTTTCTTCTAAAAACCTATATAACTTTGTTGTTATTTCTTCTGCTAGCTTTGATTCGTCTAAACTTGTTTTTAGTTTTAATAGTGGTTCTACAATTTTTCTTCTTAATTCGTTTAGCTTTTCTACATCTTTGTTTAAGCTATCATATTTCCAATCTTCTTTATACCATTTGTTGCCTTTTATTCCCCACTTTTTGCAATAGTTTTCTAAATTATATATATCTTCTTTTTCTAGTGGAAGAAAACCAGTTTTTATATATGCAAGTACTGCATCTTGTGACCAACTTTTTGCATATATTTCTAAAATTGAAAGCACATATTTTACTAAAATATTTTGACTTAAATCTTCTTTTTGGTCTATAAATACTGGTATTTCATATTTTTCGAAAATTGCTTTTACTATGCTTGTGTATTCATCTATATTTTTTGTAATTACTGATATATCTTTATATCTATATTTTTTTTCTCTTACTAATTCTATTATCGTTTTTGCTACATATTCTACTTCTGAATATGGCTGACTAAGCAAGCTTATATGTATATTGTTTACTGGTTTTTCATATATTTTATATGGTACCTCATAAATATTTTTTTCTAAATGTTTTAATTCCTCATTTTTAAATCTATAAGTATTTTTTAATTCTATATTTTCTTCTAAATTTACATTAACCTCTTGAGCACATTTTATTAATTCTTGAATTACCATTTTGTTTTGATAAAAAATATCTTCTTCTGGCTGTTTTTGTATATTTATTTCGTCCGAACATATTGTAATATCAATCTCTTTGGCCTTTTTTAATAATTCTTTTATTACATTGTATTCTTGTCTTGTAAAACCAGAAAATTCATCTATGTAAATATATGAATTATCAAACATACTGCTTTCTTCTATTTTCTTTGCAAGAATTGTAAGTATATCATCTTCGTCTATATACTTATTTTGTAATGTTTCCTCATATTTTTTGTATATTGTATTTATATCATTTAATTTTATTTTTAAGTATTCGTCTTCTGTATCTTTTTGTTTTTGCTCTAAATCTTCTAGTTTTACATCATGCTTTTTTAATTCCGTTATAGTCCTTAATACTATATCTATATTTTCGGATGATTTATTTAAAAATTGTAAATCTTTTTTATATTTTTCTAATATGTTGCTTACAAGCATTGCCTTACCTGTTTTTGATAAGTTTACTTCTGTAAGTCCTCCAACTTCTGTAAAAATTCTATGTGCCATTCTTTTAAATGTTATAACTTCTGCATTTATTACACTATTTTGTTCTAGTGTTTCTAGCAATCTTTTTTCTGTTGAAAATGAAAATTGTTCTGGCACAACAAGATATATTTTTTGTGCTGTTTTATTATTTATTTGCTCTTTAATTTTGTTTAAGCAGAACTGGCTTTTCCCAGTTCCTGCTCTTCCATAAATCAACCTTAAACTCATTAATTTAAGCTCCCCTTCTCCAATAGAATAAATACTGTTGTGCTATACCTGCTAAATTGCCATATTTTGTTTTGGCCAATTCTTCTATTTCTTTTTTATTTATTTTTGTTTCATCATCATTTTTTATATATAATTCATTCATAACCCTTCGTACCCAAACATCTATTGGGAATACTTCTAATTTTTTTAGTGTGGAAAATAGCATTACACAATCTGCTACTTTTGGTCCTACCCCTGGAAACTTTAATAATTCTTCTCTTAATTTATTTACATCTTTTTCGTCTTCTAATTCTTTTAACTTATTTGGATTTTCATTTATTATTTTAGTTGTTTCATATACTCTTACATCTCTAAATCCAAGTCCAATGTTTCTTAAATCCTCTACACTTGCTTTAGACAATTCTTGTGGTGTTGGGAATGTGTAGTATTCAGCCTTATCCCAAACTATTTTTTCGCCATAACTTTTGGAAATTCTTTCTATTATCCCTTTTATTCTAGGAATATTATTATTTGCTGATATTATAAATGAAATAAGTGTTTCCCATAAATCTTGATTTAGTATTCTAATTCCTTCTCCATATTCAATACTAGTTTTTAAGTAATTATCCACATTTGATAATTTACTTTTTATATTGTCATAATTAGTATTTAAATCAAAATATTTTATGCACTCGTCTTTTATATTTTCTTTGCATATTCCTCTAAAAATTATTTTATTATCCGCTTTTTTTACATTTACAACATTTTGTTTAAATATTCCTGTATAGCTTCCATCTTCTTGCTTATTCCATCTAAAACATTGTCCACATTCAAAAATATGCTCTGGTTCAAAAGATTTACAATTTTCTAAAATGTATTCTTGTTCCATAAAATCTCCTCTTTTTACAATAGTTATTATATCATATTTAGCTTGTTTCTGTATATATTTTAATTGACATTTCAAGTTTATTATATTATTATATTATATATTTAACTAGAAGGGATGATATTATGGACTATAAGTGTGACATTTGTGGATTCATTTATGATGAGAACAAAGAAGCAGTTAAATTTGAAGATTTGCCGGCTGACTGGGTTTGCCCAATTTGCGGTACAGGTAAAAATTCTTTTTCTGAAGTAAAATAAATAAAAATATATAAATAGCTTACAAGTAAAACTTGCAAGCTATTATTTTTATACCTTATTTTTACAATCTCCTGTTTCAAAAAACTCTTTTATATTTTCGCATGTGTCTAATGCAATTTTATTTAGAGCTTCTTTCGTAAAGAATGCTTGATGTGATGTTACTACTACATTTGGCATAGTAAGTAATATTGAGAGTTCTTCATCTCTTATATATGAATTAGACATATCATTTAAAAAGAATTCCTCTTCATCTTCATAAACATCTAAACCAAGTCCACCAATTTTGCCTTGTTCTAACCTTTTTATTAAGCTTTTTGTGTCTATTAATTTTCCTCTACTTGTGTTTATTAATACAACCCCATCTTTCATTTTATCTAATGATTCTTCATTTATCATTTTATAATTTTCGTCTGTTAATGGACAATGAAGTGATATTATATCTGATTCCTTATATAATGTGTCTAAGTCTACATACTCAAAATTCATTTCTTTTGCTGCTTTTTCATCTGGGAATTTATCATATGCTAATACTCTACATCCAAAACCATTCATAATGTTTATAAATACTTTCCCAATTTTTCCTGAACCTATAACTCCAACTGTTTTACCATGTATATCAAATCCTAATAGTCCGTTTAAAGTAAAATTGTATTTTTTTGTTCTTTGGTACGCTTTATATATTTTTCTATCAATACTTAAAAGTAATGCTACTGCATGTTCTGCAACAGCATAAGGAGAATATGCTGGTACTCTTACAACTTTTAGCTTTTCTCCAATCTTTTTTATATCTACATTATTAAATCCTGCACATCTTAAAGCTATTAATTTTACTCCATCTTCTTCTAAGATTTTAATTGTTTTTTCGTCTACTACGTCGTTTACAAATATACATACAACGTCAAATCCTTTTGCTAGTGGTGCAGTTTCACTATTTAATCTTGATTCTAAATATGTTATTTCATAACCATATTTTTTATTGTATTCATCAAACAATTTTTTATCATATTCTTTTGTATCAAAAAATGCTATTTTTATCATATTTTATTCCTTCTTATCTTTTAGTAATTTCTTTGTAGTGCATATTGCCTATGGCGTCATCACCTACATTATTTAATTATATATTTTTCTAATGCTCTTGCAATTTGGTCTGGACAAGATGTTCCTCTATATCCACATGGAATTCCTTTTAGTTTTTTTATTATGTCTTTTATTTTCATTCCTTCTACCAATTTTGAAATTCCTACTGTGTTTCCTGGACATCCTCCAACAACTTTTACTGACTTTACAATATCTCCTTCTATATCGAATACCAATTCTCTTGAGCATACTCCTTCTGGTTTATATCTATATTCCATATTTTTCACTCCTATATTTTTTTAAGCAGGGGGCGCCGAGGACTGCGACCCCTACTTTTTATTTTTATCTTTTTTTAATATTTTATTACAATTATTTTTTATTTTCAACTCTTCTATTGTTTAAATTTTTATGATATATTATTATGTAATAATTTATATTGGAGGATTATAGTGGAAAGTACTTTTAGTTTTAAGTCGAGTACAGGTTTTGATGTATTTGCAAAAAAATGGATTAATAATGATTTTAAAGAACACAAAGGAATAATACAATTAGTTCACGGCATGCAAGAGCATATTGGTAGATATAATGATTTTGCTAATTTTTTAGCCAACAATGGTTACATTGTAGTTGGTCATGATCATTTAGGTCATGGTAATACAGCTAAATGTGAAGATGATTTTGGATATTTTGCTGATAATAATGGCTGGGATAGGTTAGTAGAAGATGTTCATATTCTTCAAAATAAAGTTCATAATGAGTATCCTAATCTACCTTATATTGTTATGGGACACAGTATGGGCTCACTTATTGTTCGTACATATATTACAAAATATGATGATAATTTAACTGGTGTAATTATTTCTGGAACAAGTGGGCAAAAATATGGGCTTATTTCTGGGAAACTGCTTATTAAAATAATTTCTACTTTTAAAGGTAAAAGGTATAAAAGTAAATTGATTGAGCATCTTGTTACAGGTTCTTTTAATAAAAAGTTTGAACCAAACAGAACTCCTTCTGACTGGATTTGCAGTGATGAAAATGAAGTTAATAAATTTATAGAAGATGAGAAATGCGGAAAAATGTTTTCTGTTCAAGCATATTATGATTTATTGAGTGGAACTCAATATTTATCTAAACAGAAAAATGTTAATAAAACCGTAAAGGTTCCTATATTAATTTTCTCTGGCGATGAAGACCCTGTTGGGCAAAATGGTAAAGGTGTTTTAAGAGTATATAAAATGCTTAAAAAAGACGGAACCAGAAATGTGTATTTAAGATTGTTTAAAAACGCTAGACATGAATTACTTAATGAGGTAAACAAATTGGAGGTTTATAACTTTATTTTAGATTGGTTGGATAAATTGTAATTTTTAAACTTAATTTAAGGTTTGGTAATATATAATGTAATTATCCTCCATGATATATATTAAATATTATGAGAAGCATAGCGTAAGTCTATCCCCTTTGACTTGCGCTATGTTTTGTTTTTATTTAATAGCTTTTTTTGCAAATTCGTTGTTTACTATTGTTTCATAAGGTGCTTTTGTTGTAAGTTCTCCTGCTTCTTGCATTACTGTTTGTAATTTTTCAAAAGCTTCTTGTTTTAGTACTGGTGTTTCATTCCAAGCATCTATGTCTTTATATCTTTGAATTGAACTTTCTAACATACTTAAATCTGTATCTGGGAAAAAGTTTTGTATTTTTTCTGCAATTTCTTTTGCTGTATGTTCTTTTACCCATGTTTGGCCCTTATATACTGCATTTGTAAAGCCTTGAATTATATCTTTATTATTGTTTATATAACTCTTTTTTGCAAAGTATGCTGTATATGGTATTTCTCCTCCTGCTTCTCCAACTGATGCTACTATATATCCTTTTTCTTGTGCCTCTGTCATTGATGCTGTTGGTTCAAATAGTGTAACATAGTCTGCTTTACCTCCTGCAAATGCTCCTGCCATTAAGTCAAATTTAATACTATCATCTAATATTACATCTTTTTTTGTATCTAATCCACTTTGTTTTAGTACATATTCAAATGTCATATATGGTACTCCACCTTTTCTACCAGGGATAATAGTAGAACCTTTTAAATCTGTCCATTTAAAGTCTTTGTTTTCTTTTCTGCTAACTAGAAAAGATCCATCTCTTTTAGTCATTTGTGCAAATACTTGCATGTAATCTTCTTTTCCTTCGTTATATACATAAATTGCAGCTTCCGGTCCGTGCAAAGCCTATATCACTTTGACCAGCAAGTACTGCTGTCATTACCTTATCTGCACCTTGACCTGTGGTAATTTCTATATCCAGATTTTCTTCTTTAAAATATCCATTGCTAATTGCAACATATTGTGGCGCATAAAAAACTGAACGTGTAACTTCATTTAATCTTATTTTTGTCATTTCTGTGTTTCCGTTATTTTTATCTTTAAGCATAGAATATGCTAAAATTCCACCAACAACTAATAAGATTATAAGTATGCCTATAATATATTTTTTCAAAATTTTTCTCCTTTCAATTGATTGTAATTTGTTTAGTTCCGGATGAATTCAGGACAGTCCCCAAAATCCCCAGGTTTGGTGATTTTAAGGGACAGTCCCTAGAATTCCCCCTCACACAAATTTCAATTTATCCAAATTTTTTTGTTTTTAAAATTATTTTTTCTAGTAGGACTACTGCCTCATACATAATTGCTGCGACAGCTGCAAGTATTACTACACTTGCCATTACTAAATCTAGCTGAAACACTTGACCTCCATATACTATTAAATAGCCGAAGGCCTGCTTTTGATACTAAGAATTCCCCTGATATTACTCCGACTAATGAAAGCCCTATATTCACTTTTAACGAATTTATAAATGTAGAAATATTTGCTGGTATTACTATTTTTGTTAATATCTGCAATTTATTTGCATTAAAGGTTTTTGCCATTCTTATTTTTTCGCTATCTGTATTTAAAAAACCATTTAATATTTCTAGAATTGTAACTATTAAGGATATTGCCAATGCCATTACTATAATTGCGCCTGTTCCTGCTCCTACCCATATTATTATTACCGGTCCGAAGTGCTATTTTAGGTAAACTATTTAATACTACTAAGAATGGTTCAGATACCTTTGATAGGAATTTTGACCACCATAGTATTATTGCAATAATCACTCCAAGTATAGCTCCAGATAAGAATCCTACTATTGTTTCATAACATGTAACTCCTAAGTGTTCTAATAGTCCATTTTGAGATAAATTCATAAAGGTTTTTAGCATTCTAGATGGTTGGCTTGTTATAAAGCTATCTATTACTCCTTTATTGGCTAGTATCTCCCATAATGCTACAAATGCAACAGCTACTGTAATTTGTGTAAATAATGTTAATATTTTTGTTAGTCTAATTTTTTTTAGATACTTCTTTCTTTCTTCTGAATTATTTTTCTTTTGCATCAACATCTAGCTCCTTCCATAAGCTATCAAAATATTTACTGAATTTTGGACTTTTACGGCAGTTCATAGGATCTCTTCCTTCTATTTCAAAATCTATTGTATCAATTTTTTTAACAGTTGCTGGTCTTTTTGTAAGTACTACTATTCTGTCAGACATACTAATAGCCTCTGATATATCGTGTGTTACCATTACTGTGGTAATATTTTCGTTTTTTAGAATTTTGTATATATCCTTTGTTACCATTATTCTTGTTTGATAATCAAGAGCTGAAAAAGCTTCATCTAATAGAAGAATTTCTGGTCTTATTGCAAGTGTTCTAATTAGTGCCACTCTTTGCCTCATTCCTCCTGATAATTGAGATGGGTATTTATCTTTAAATTCATAAAGATTATATTTTTTTAATAAATCTTTTACATATTGCTCATTTTCTTTAGTTTTTCTTTTTGTTATTTCCAACCCAAAAACCACATTGTTATATATAGTTCTCCATTCTAGTAAACTATCTTTTTGAAGCATATATCCAATTTTGTTTGATACATTTTCTGTTTCTACATTATCTATATATATCTTTCCACTTGATTTTTCTTCTAGCCCTGCAATTATTGAAAGTAATGTTGATTTTCCGACATCCGACTTGGTCCAATTATGCTAACAAATTCGCCTTCATTTACATTAAAATTTATATTTCTTAAAGCTTCTATTTCCCCATTTTTTGCTTGATATGTCTTGTTTATATTTTCTAATCTTAAAACTTCTTTCATGCTATTCCTCCTACTATATTAATAATATATTCCTATTTATGTAAATTGGTGTTAGGTTGATTAATTTATTTTAGGACATTTTATCCAATAAAAAATAGACCTCTTTTGAGATCTATTTTTTGCTTTCTCTTTCATTTAAATATTTTGTATTACGCGTTTTTTACTCTTCAGGTAATTGTATTACTTTAGTAGCAATTTTGTTTATAAACACATTATCATGCTCAATAAAAAGCATAGTTGGTTCATATTTTAAAATCATATTCTCTATTTGTTCACGAGATTGAATGTCTAGATAGTTTAATGGCTCATCCCAAATATAAATCTCAGAATCCTCAGAAATACTCCTTGCAATCATTACTTTTTTCTTTTGTCCTTCACTTAAATCCGATAAATTCTTGTCTAGTTTTTCTTTATCAACTCCTAGTTTTTGAAGCATTGCCCTAAAAATACCTTCATCAACGTTGTTATATCTGGCATACTCTGAAATAGTTCCTTTTACTTCATCTGTCATTTGTGATACATATGAAATTTTCAGGTTTGGCATGACTTTTAAACCTTTATTATTTGGTATATTTTCACCAACTATTAATTTTACAATGCTAGATTTACCACTTCCATTTTTTCCTTCTATTGCAACTCTTTCTCCAGAATTTATTTCAAAATTTAAGTTCTTAAATAATATTTTTTTGTCATAAAATATTGATAAATTTTGCACTAAAATTAGATTTTTTCTAGAAGCAATTAATGGTTTCATTTGCAAGTCCGGTGATATATCTATGTCTTTTAAAAGGCCTGTTTTTTCTTCGATTTTTTTATCTCTTCTGCTTTCTAAAACCTTTGCTCTCTTCATCATCTTAGCAGCCTGATGTCCTACGTGTCCTTTGTCTACAGCACCTTTTTTACTCTTTTCCACAGCATTAGACCAATTTTCAGTTTTTTTGGCGATTGCATCTAATTTCATAATATCATTTTTTAATCGTTTATTTTGCTCAATCTCATTATTATCTCTATTTGTTTTATTAAATTTCCATGAATTATATGTTCCTTGTTCCAATGTAATATTTTGTTTTCCTATATATAGAATATGATCAACTACTTCATTTAATATTTTTCTATCATGTGAAACCAGTATAAATCCTTTTTTTTGTTTTAAATATTCTATTAGCGAATCTTTACTTTCTTCATCAATGTGATTAGTTGGTTCATCTATAAGTAAAAACTTATTTTCTTTTAAGAACGCACAAATTAAAAGGAATTTTATCATCTCTCCACCACTTAACGTACTGAAATTTCTGTATAAAATATTAGCATCCATTTTAATTAAATTAAGTTCCTTATATAATCTCCATTCTTCCAAATTTGGAAGAATTTTATAGGCAATATTAATAGTTAAATCGTTTTCATTTTTAATTTCATAAGGAAAATATTCAAATTCTATATTCTTGCTTATAGCATTGTTACTTTCGTATTCACCTAAAAGTAATTTTAAAAGTGTAGTTTTACCACTTCCATTTCTTCCTATAAGTCCTAGTTTCCAATCTGTATCTAATGTTAAATTTACATTTTTAAAAATATATTCGGTCTGTCCTGGGTAAATAAAATTTAAATTATTAATTTGTATCTGAGACATTGTCCCCTCCTTTATATGATTTTACTTATTATATAATCTACTTCCATAAATTGCAAATCTTAATATAATTTTCAAATTCATTTATTTTCTTGTATATTATAATTTTATATAATATAATTAATTCAGATTTATTTTTTGGGAGGGAAAAATGGAAAAAAATATTGATGTAGCAATAATTATGGGTAGTGATTCTGATTTACCTATAATGAAAGATAGTGCCAAATTCTTGGATAATATGGGAATTTCTTATGAGATGAAAATTTTATCTGTTCATAGATGCCCAGATGAAGCAATTGATTACGCAAAAAATCTTAAAAATAGAGGTGTTAAAGCAATTATTGCTGGTGCTGGTGGTGCAGCCCATTTACCTGGAATTTTTGCAGCAGTAAATACATGCCCAGTAATTGGTGTTCCTATTCATTCTAAGGCTTTAAATGGTATTGATTCACTTTATTCAATTGTGCAAATGCCTTCTGGAATTCCTGTTGCGACAGTTGCAATAAATGGTGCAAAAAATGCAGCTATTTTAGCAACTCAAATAATAGGCGTTTCAAATGAAGATATACGTAATAAATTAGCTGATTTTAAAGCTGGATTAAAAGATGCTGTTATGGAAAAAGATGCAAAATTACAAGATGTAGGTTATGAGAATTATTAATTTAGAAAGGATTGTTATTTTATGAAAAAAATTAGTAGTGGTAAAGTTCGTGAAATATATGAAGTAGATGATGATAAACTTATGATGGTTGTTTCTGATAGGATTTCTGCATTTGATTTTATTATGCCAAATCCTGTTTTGGATAAGGGAAAAATTCTAAATAAATTATCTGAATTCTGGTTTAATTTTGTTTCTGATATTATACCAAATGATATAATTACTACAAATTATGAGGAATTTCCAGACGAATTTAGAAAAGAAGAATTTAAAGATAGAAGTATGCTAGTAAAAAAACTAAAAATGCTTCCAGTTGAATGCATTGTAAGAGGATATATTACAGGTTCTGGTTGGGCAGAATATCAAAAAACTGGTACTGTTTGCAATATTAAATTGCCAGAAGGTTTACAAGAATGTCAAAAATTAGATGAACCAATTTTTACGCCTTCTACAAAGGCTGAACTTGGAGATCATGACGAAAATATTTCTTTTGAAAGATGTAAAGAAATTTTAGGTGATGAACTTGCTGAAAAAGTAAAAAATGCTACAATTAATATCTATAAAAAATGTGCTGATTATGCTCTTTCTAAAGGAATAATTATAGCAGACACAAAGTTTGAATTTGGGTTAGATGAAAATGGTAATTTAGTCTTAGGAGATGAAGTTTTAACTCCTGATTCTAGTAGATTTTGGCCCCTTGACGATTATGAAGTAGGTAGAGGTCAAAAAAGTTTTGATAAGCAATACTTAAGAGACTGGCTATCAAATAACGGATATCGAAACAATCCTCCTGCCGAACTTCCAAAAGATGTTTTAGAGACTACAAGAAATAAATATATTGAAGCATATGAAAAAATAACAGGAAAGAAATTTTAAATAAATGAGACAAAAGGGGACACTCCTCTTTTGTCTCATTTTATAACTCTAATTCTTCTATATCTATTTGTTCTTTGTTGTCTATTTCACCAATTATCTCTAAACCTTTTGCCCTATCTACAAATCTTTTTAATTCTTCTCTTGAAATTTCTTTATATTTTCTATCGGTATTATTATAAGCAAAATATGTATTTTCTCCTTTTGATTTTTCTGATGGTCTTAATTTTACAATAGAATGTATTTTAGAAAAGTCACCATTGTTCACACATGCATACATATTTATTCTTTTTGCCTCTTCTTCCGAAAAAAACTTTTTTAGTGTATAAAAGTAATACCTTATATTTTCCAAATATCTTGCGTTCGAATTATATGTGGAAAACTTATCCATATTTTCTAAAAGAAATTCTAATTTATATTTGAATATATCTTCTTCTTGTACATCTTCTCTTCCTTTTAGAACATATTTTTTAAACTTCTCTGGATCTGCTAATTCTTGTTTTATTCTTTCAAATACATCCTCTGTATATATACCTCTTTTATTATTATCTTTTTCACTTTCGTTACTATAACTATATCCTAATTTTTTATCCATTCTTTCTATTTCTTCTCTTGGTAGGAAGGATAAGTTATAACATTTTTTTACTCTATCTTTATATGTTGGTGAATACATAATATTTCTATTATTCTCTAAATTAAATGCAAATGAATTTACTCTTTTTGCAGTTTTTATTCTTGATAGATCACCTATTAGATTAGTTATATAATTCTTTCCTTCAATATTTAATACTGCGTCCACATGTGCTCCTGGGTTCTCATTTACTTTTATTAAATCCGAGTTTATTCCTATATCTCCTAATATACTTACATATAATTCCGCTATAGCTTTACAATTTCCTTGAAGTTCTTTTCCTATTTTTTTATTGAATAGGCCTCTTCTCTCTTCAACTTCCCCAAAAGCATTAATAGGATCTTCTGATAAAATTTTTCCTAATTCTATATACACATAATAAGCCTCTTCAATTTTGCTAAATTCTCTGCCCTGCATACTGTTTATAATTTTTTCTTTTACTTGCTTAATTGAATCTTCGTAATCAGGATTACTGCTAGGTATTAGTAATCTTTTTCGCAGTCTAATTCTTCTAAACCAATCAACTATTTTCATATTTTCCTCTATTATTTATAATTAATGAGACAAAAATGGGCTGTCCCATTTTGTCTCATTTTTTCTAGACATTTATCTCTACTTTTTCTTCGTTTATTAAGTCTTTATATTTTTCTAGTACTGGATTTACACATTCTTCTATAAAATCTGTTACTTGATTTTTTGCTCTTCCACAAAGGTGATCTGGATTTAATATATGTAAAATTTCTTCTTTGGTTAGTCCAAATGTTTCGTCTGCTGCTATTCTATCTACTAAATCATTTGGTCTACCAAATTCTTTTACTTCTCTTCCAGCTTCCATTGAGTATACTCTTATTTTTTCATGTAATTCTTGTCTATCTCCACCTTTTAAAACTGCATTCATAAGTATTTCTTCTGTTCCCATAAATGGAAGTTCTTGCATCATATTTGTTTTTATTACGTTTTTATATACTACAATATTTGATGATATGTTTTCGTAAAGGATTAATATTGCATCTGTTGCTAAAAAGCTTTCTGGCACACATATTCTCTTATTTGCAGAATCATCAAGTGTTCTTTCTAGCCATTGTGTTGCAGTTGTTATTTTTGCATCATTTGAAAGTACCATTACATGTCTTGAAAGTGAATTTATTCTTTCACATCTCATTGGATTTCTTTTATATGCCATTGCTGATGATCCAATTTGTCCTTTTTCGAATGGTTCTTCTAATTCTTTTTCGTGTTGTAAAAGTCTCATGTCATTTGCAAATTTTGATGCACTTTCTGCTATTCCTGATAAGCAATTTAATACTATTGAATCCAACTTTCTTGTATATGTTTGTCCAGATACTGCATATACTTTGTCAAATCCCATTTTCTTTGCTATTTTTCCATCTATTTGTTTTACTTTTTCTTCATCTTTAAATAATTTCATAAAGCTTTCTTGTGTTCCTGTTGTTCCTTTGCAACCCAAAAGTTTCATTCTTGATTCTACAAATTCTAGTTCTTCTAAATCTTCTAACAAATCTTGCATCCAAAGTGTTGCTCTTTTACCAACTGTTGTTAGCTGTGCAGGTTGAAAATGTGTATATCCTAGGCAAGTTGTTCCTTTATATTCATCTGCAAATTTCTTTAGATTATTTATTACATTAACTAATTTTGCTTTTATAATTTTTAAAGCTTCTCTCATTAAAATTACGTCTGTATTATCTGTTACATAGCAAGATGTTGCTCCTAAGTGTATTATTGGTTTTGCTTTTGGGCATTTTGTACCAAATTCATAAACATGTGCCATAACATCATGTCTACATTCTTTTTCTCTTTTTGCAACTACATCATAATCAATGTTATTTACATTTTCTTTCATTTCATTAATTTGTTCGTCTGTTATATCAATTCCTAGCTCTTTTTCTGTTTCTGCAAGTGCAACCCAAAGTTTTCTCCATGTTGAATATTTAGAATCACTTGACCAAATTTTGTTCATCTCTTTACTTGGATATCTTCCAGCAAGTGGTGTTACATAGATTTCATTGTTCATAATATATCTCCTTTTCTTTTATATTACTTTGTTATTACCAATACTGTTTCTAATTTTGAAAAATCCACTGATGTTTCTACAATTGCATATCTGTCTGTTATATTTTTTGATTCTATTATTTCTTTTATTTTACCTATTTGTATTCCTTTTGGATATATTCCACCTAATCCAGAAGTTTCTATTGTATCTTCTAAAACTAAGTCGGCATCTGTTGGAATATACATTAATTTTAATGTGTTACTGCTTCCGTAAAATTCCTCTTACAATCACACTATCTCTTGATGTTGTTATTGTCCCACTTATATTAGTTGCTGGGTCTATTATTGGTTGGACCTTTGCAGTATTTTCTGTTACAGACATAATATAGCCAACTAATCCCTGTTCTGTAATAACTGGCATATCTACATCTATTCCACTTGATTTTCCTGCATTAATAACCATTGTTTCACTTAAATTGCTAACATCTTTATTTATTATATATGCTGGTACAGTTTTGTATTCTGCATACTTTTCTGCCATATTTACATATTGTCTCAATGTTGCATTTTCAGTTTTTATTATTTCTAACTCTTGTAATTTTTTTTGTAATTCACTATTTTCTTCTTTTAGCTTTTTATTTTCTTCATCTAGCTTATCTATGTTTTCGAAAAATGAATCATTTTTTGCAATTTTATTTTTTAAATGCGTTAATCCATTTTGCACAGGCATTACAAGTTTACTAAATAAATTCTCTGCACCAGAAAGTTTATTTGTATTTATATTGGTAAGCAAAACTAATATAATTAATACTATTATTGTTATTACTATACCTATAATACTTGTTTTATTGTTTCTATACATCGCTGTAATCCTTTCTTATTTATTGTTTATCTACGTTTACGCGCATTTATAAGAACAGTTTTTAATCTTTCTAAGTCTTCTAAAGTTTTTCCTGTTCCCTTTACAACACATTCTAATGGATCTTCTGCAATATATACTGGCATTTCTGTTTTTTGGCTTAATAATTTGTCTAGATTTCTGATTAGTGCTCCTCCACCTGCAAGCACTATTCCCTTTTCTACTATGTCTGATGCAAGTTCTGGTGGAGTTTTTTCTAATGTAGCTTTTACAACTTCTACTATTTCATTTATTGAATCATGCATTGCCTCTTCCATTTGTGTTGAAGTAACTATAACATTTCTTGGTAACCCATTTCCTAAATCTCTTCCTCTTACTTCCATGCTTGCTTCTGTCATTAATGGTAATGCACATCCTATTTCTATTTTTATTTCTTCTGCTGTTGTTTCTCCTATTGCTAGTCCCATTTCTCTTTTTATATAATTTACTATATCTTCGTCTAATTCGTCTCCAGCAGTTCTTAAAGAGTTACTTATTACAACTCCTCCTAAGGAAATTACAGCAACTTCTGTTGTTCCTCCACCTATATCAACTATTATATTTCCAGTAGGTTCTGCTACATCTAAATTTGCACCAATTGCTGCTGCCATTGGCTCTTCTATTAAATATACTTCTTTTGCTCCAGCTCTTAAAACTGATTCTTCTACTGCTCTTTCTTCCACTTCTGTAATACCAGATGGGACTCCAACAACTACTCTTGGTCTTCCTGCGTTATATCTTTGGCATACTTTTGACACTATATTTTTAAGCATTAACTGTGTTGCAGTAAAATCTGCTATTACACCATCTTTTAATGGTCTTACTGCTTTAATAGTTTCTGGTGTTCTTCCAAGCATTTCTTTTGCTTCATAACCAGTAGCTAAGATATTACCACTTCTTCTATCTATTGCTACAACAGATGGCTCTTTTAATATTACTCCTTTTCCTTTTAGTGTAACTAAAGTATTGGCTGTTCCTAAATCTATTCCAATATCTTTTGATTTTAGTCCAAATAACATATTTCTCACGTTTCCTTTCCCATTAATACACTCTCATATATTCCATCCCCTATTACTACATGGTCTAACAATTCAATTCCCATTAAATCAGCACATTCATATATTCTGTCTGTTACTTTATAGTCACTTTTGCTTGGTTTTGGGTCTCCACTTGGATGGTTATGAATAAGTATTATCTTTGGTGCCTGCATTTTTATAGCCTCTGCCAATACATCTTTTGGTTCTATACATGCAAAATTTGAACCTCCTAACGATATGTTTACAATTCTTAATACAATATTTTTGTTATTAAGAATAATAACTTTGGCTATCTCTCTTTTTTCGTATCTTAGTTCAGACATTACTAATTCTGCCACATCTTTTGTATTACTTATTTTTATCTTGTTTGTAATTGGCTTTGTTATTCTTTTTGCGATTTCAGATACTGCTTTTATTTGTATTGCTTTTACTTTTCCTATCCCCTTAACTTCTGTAAGCTCTTCTATCGATATTTCTTGCAAAAATCTTAAATCATTCTTGTTATAATTTTTATTTAAATTTAATATTTTCTGAGCAAGTGCTACTGCAGTTTCTTTTTTGTTTCCAGTTTTTATTATTATTGCCAAAAGTTCTGCATTAGATAACATCTCGGCTCCATAAATTTCTAATTTTTCATATGGTCTTTCTAATATTGGAAGCTCTTTCATTTTTAGTCTCATAAAATCGCCCTTTCAATATAAATTGCCCCCAACAAAAAGCAATGCATTTTGTATTCTTTAATTAAAAAAATTCTACATTATACTTTTCTATATATAAATATTGCTATTGCCATTCCTACAATGCTTGCAATATTTATTTTAAACATTAGCCCAAATGTTATTGTTATTACATTTAAATCTAGTGATACCGGAGTTGATAATCCAAAACTTTGTCCATAAGATAACCACCATAGCCAATCTACCTTTGCTGCAAGTTCTCCTAAAAGTCCTCCTATTACTAGACCTGATAGTAAAAATACTAATAATATCCATATATTTTTTTCTCTTGTTGCCATTTGTGCTCCTCCTTATTTCTCCTTTGTTAAATACTAATATATTATATATGCAATTGCTTGTTTTTTCAAGTAAATTCAAGGATTTATTATGGGTTATTTTACAATTTCTTTCACTATTTTAATAATTATTTAATATAATGTGATATAATAATTTCCATATTTTTATTATTTAAATTATTATATATTGGTGCTATAATAATATTATACTTTATATCGGAGGTTACTTATTTTGAAAATTGAAAAATTGACAGAGAATAAAATTAGAATCACTTTAAATTTGAGCGATTTGGAAGAAGAGCATATAGATTTACACTCATTTATGTCTAATTCTGCTGAATCTCAAGCTTTGTTTTGTAGTTTGTTAAATAAAGCCGAAAAAGAAGTTGGTTTTTATACAAAAGATTACAAATTAATGATTGAAGCAATTGCAGTTCCAGAAGGGAACTTTATTCTAACTGTTACAAGGCTTCCAGAAAAGGAACAAGTAAAAAAACAATTAAAAATAAAAAGAAAAACATCTGCAATTAATAATAGTTTAGTAATATACTCATTCAATTCATTTGATGATTACTGTGAGTTTTGTAAGTATATAAGCTTACATCTAAACAGTGAAACATATTTAAAATTAAGAAAAGTTTCTTTGAGCTTATATAATTCAAAATATTATTTATGCATACATATTAACAAATCTAATTTACCTATTGTAAAAGCAATTAATTGTGAAATAAGCGAATTTGGAAACACTGTTGATAATCCGGATTTATTCGAAAGAAAACTTTTAGAATATGGAAAAGCAATTTTTAAAGCAAATGCTATATCTAATTGTGTTAAAGCATTTTATAATAAATAAAAATTTATATACAAAGATCAACAAAAAACCAGTTCAATGTGAACTGGTTTTTTTAACTTTTTACTTATATAAATAAATTTGTGGATTTTGTCTTACTCCATTTACTCTTATTTCTAAGTGTAAGTGAGGTCCTGTTGAGTTTCCTGTTGATCCAACTGCTGCTATCGCTTCGCCTTGAGAAACTGTTTGACCTGCTTTTACATACAATTTACTACAATGTCCATATACTGTTTCTACACCATTTCCATGGCTTATTTTTATGAAGTTTCCTAAGCCTCCACCATTATTTCCAGAATAAGTTACTGTCCCTGCTGCTGCTGCAACTATTGTTGTTCCTGTTGAAGTAGCTATATCTAATCCTGTATGGTTTCCACTGGCTCTTTGACCAAATCTTGATGTTATTATTCCTGATACTGGTCTTATTAGTCCTATTCCTAAAACAGCTGATGATGGTGTTTCTGTACTTGCTATTTTTTGTCCTTTATATGTTGCATATGCTGATGTTGCTACAACTACTGGTTTTACATATAATGCTGTTACAACTTTATCTTTTTCTGTAAATTCTTTCATCTCTGTTGAATGAACTTGTGTATATGCTATTTTATTTATATTTGTACTTTTCTTTGATTTCAACTCATTAATTATAGCTTCTGCTTCGTCCTTTGTTCCTACATAGTACTTTTCTTCATTGCTTACTACTATTGCATAATACTCATAATATGTTGTTCCTGAATTTTTTACTTTTTCAAATATTTCTTCATCATTTGCTTGATTATCTTTTTTCAATAAACACAATGAATATTCAGGTAAGTCTTTAATATCTATAAAAGCAACATTACTGTTATCCTTACTTTCTATATATTCATTTATTCTCTTTTGTAATTTGCTTTTATTTGATGTATATCCTAAAAATTCTCCATTTACAGTTACACTGTACATTGGTTTATATACTAAAGATATTAGTCCTACTATTAATGCTGTAGATATCATAATAAGAAATAAAACTTTTAATGAACTTCTAACATGCACAAATATATTTTTTATACTTCTTAAAATAATAAACACTCCTAACTTATTTTTTTAAAATTTCACTATAATATTTTACCTTAATTATACATTTTTGGCAATAAGTATATTCTTTTATTTGGTCCTCTAATGTTAGAAATGCTTGAATTTTCTCTTTTTTTCTCTGTTTTGCTTCCAAAATCTCTGTATTTTGTGTTGCGAATTATGTATATTGCAAAGCCTACGATGTCTTCGGGTCTCCGAGGACGGCGACCCGAAGGCATTGTAGAAATTGCTATAGCTGTGAATTCAGGACAGTCCCCAAAATCCCCAGGTTTGGTGATTTTGAGGGACAGTCCCTAGAATTCCCCTCACACAAATTACATTTTTTTGAATAATTTATTAATTTTTGTAAACACTATACTTGTTAAATAAAAAATGGAAAGGATGATTTTAATGTCAGAATTAAGTCAAGTAGAATTACAAAATTTAAGGCACTTAATAGGTGCACACGACACATCATATCAAAAGCTAAACACATATGCATCACAATGTGTTGACCCACAAATAAAGCAAATGTTTACAAAGGCTGCACAAGATTCATTAAATACAAAACAAAAATTGTTAACATTTTTAAATTAGGAGGTAAGAATATGGAAGAAAAATACATGGTTAACGATATATTAGAAAGCGTTAAAGCAGAGCTTACAACATATCAAGGAGTTATTTCAGAAGCAGAAAATATGCAATTAAGACAAACAATACAACAGATAAGAAATAATGACGAATCATTCCAATATGAATTATTTAAGGTAGCACAAGCAAAAGGATATTACACACCAGCAGGGCAAGCACCACAGACAGAAATAGACAAAGTAAAAAACGAAGTAAGTAATTAGATAAATTGTAATTTGTATGACTAAATTTATTTTTGGGTTTGTAGGGGTCGCCGTCCTCGGCGACCCGCAATTAAATTATTGTAAAATATGTATATCGCAAAATCTATGATGTCTTCGGGTCGCCCAGGAGTGCGACCCCTACAACGTTTGCAACATGTTTTCATCCGAAATTAAAATATTAAAAATGAAAAAAATTGTGAATGGAGTTAGCTTGAATTAGAAATTGTTCTTCGAGCGCAGTAGGGAATCTCATTTTTAATGAGGGCGCTGCGGAGCAAGAAGATTTACAATTTCTATGAAAGCGACATGACCTGAACTATTTTTTGAATTTTAATATTTTAATTTTGAATATAATTACAAATTCCAATTTTTTTGCATAAAAAAAAGAAGATTGCTCTTCTTTTTTATCTTATTTCTAAATTTGCGAATTTTGCCATTAGCCTTTTATGTCCTGCTTTTTCAAAGTTTATATCTAGTTTTAAGTCTTCTCCTTCTTGTTCTACTGAGTTTATTACTCCTTCTCCAAATTTTTTATGATATACTGTTACCCCTGCTCTAAATTGGCTTAAATCTACTCCTTCTGCTTTTGTTTTGTTTAATGAATTTAAGAAACTTTCTGCTGTTCTAAATTGATATGATGGTTCTTTTGGAGAGTATTTATCTCCAAATGCTTTTGTTTGATATTTTTTTACTGTTCCATATTCCCACTCATATGTTGTTTCTTTTGGTTCATATTGTTTTTCTTTCTTAATGTTTTTATCTCCGTTTAGCATTTCTGGTGGTATTTCTTCTATAAATCTAGATATTTTGTTGCATGATGTTGAACCAAATATAGTTCTTTGTCTGCTACATGTTAAGTATAAAAATTGTTCTGCTCTTGTTAGTCCAACATAGCAAAGTCTTCTCTCTTCTTCTAATTCTCTTTCTTCTCCTATTGACTTATAACTTGGGAATATTCCGGTCTTCCATTCCTATTAAAAATACTACTGGGAATTCTAGTCCTTTTGCACTATGTAAGGTCATTAATGTTACTGCTTCGTCTGTATCTTCTAGTTCATCTACATCGCTTGTAAGTGTTATACTTTCTAAGAATTCTGCTAAGTTGTTTTCTGCAGCTTCATCCTCGAACTCTATTGCTACTGTTAAAAACTCATCTAAGTTTTCTAGCCTTGTTTCTGCTTGTGTTGTACTTTCTAGTTCTAAAGCTTTTGTATATCCTGTTTTGTTTAGTGTTTGTTTTACAAGTTCCGAAATTTTAATTTCATCTTTACTTGCTCTTAATTCTTCTATTACATTTACAAAATCTCTCGAATTTGCGAATACTTTATTTAGTCCAAACTCATCCGCTTTTTTTATTACTTCATACATTGATATTCCGGTTTGTTGATGCTATTGATTCTATTTTTTCTAAACTTGTTTTTCCTATTCCTCTTTTAGGCTCATTTATTATTCTTTGCAAACTTAAATTATCTGATGTGTTTTGAATTAATCTTAAATAACTAATTATATCTTTTATTTCTTTTCTTTCGTAGAATTTGTGTCCACCTATAATTCTGTATGGAATTCCTTCTCTTACTAAAATCTCTTCTATACTACGTGACTGTGCATTCATTCTGTATAGAATTGCAAAATCTGAATATTTTAAATACTCTTCTCTTCTTAAATGTTCTATTTCTTCTGCAATATATCTTGCTTCATCATATTCATCATTACATATATGTACTTCTGGAAGCTTTCCTTCTTCTTTTTCTGTCCATAAGTTTTTTTCATATTTTTTGCTATTATTTTTGATTATTGCATTTGCTGCATTTAATATACTTTTTGTAGATCTATAATTTTGCTCTAATTTTATTATTTTTGTTCCTGGAAAATCCTTTTCAAAATTTAATATATTTGATATGTCTGCTCCTCTAAAAGAATATATTCCTTGGTCATTATCTCCTACGGCTGTAATATTTCCGTGTCTTGCTGCAATTAATGTTAGTAGTGTAAATTGTGATTTATTTGTATCTTGATACTCGTCTACTAATACATATTTGAATTTATCTGAATAATACTCTAAAACATCTGGGTTTTCTGTTAATATGTCTATTGTAAAATTGATAATATCATCAAAATCTATTGCATTATTTTCTTTTAATTTTCTTTGATATACAGCATATATTTCTGCGATTTTTTCTTTTCTATACTCACCATTTGTCCTTAATTTGTAGCTTTCTGGTGTAAGCATTTCATTTTTTGCATTGCTTATTTCTGATAATACGCTTCTGTCTGTAAACAATTTATCATCAATATTTAATTCTCTTAAACATTGTTTTACCAAACTTCTTTGGTCTGATGTATCGAATATTATAAATGAGCTTTCATATCCTAATCTATCTATAAATCTTCTTAAAATTCTAACGCAAATAGAGTGGAAAGTTCCTAGCCACATTTCATTCGCTGCTTCTCCAACTAATGCTTCTACCCTTGTTTTCATTTCGTTTGCTGCTTTATTTGTAAATGTAATTGCAAGTATTTGCCATGGCTTTACATTTTTTTCTCCTATTAAATATGCTATTTTATGTGTTAGTACTTTTGTTTTTCCTGAACCTGCACCTGCTATAATTAGGTTTGGTCCTTCTGTATTTATTACTGCTTCGTATTGTTTATCGTTTAGTCCTTCTAATATGTTCATTTGTTTATTCCTTTCTTTAATTTATTTGAAGTGGAAAGTATGCTTTTTTAGTTATAATTTTTCTATAATTTTATTAAGGCATTCCTTTATTTCCTTTGCACAACTTTTATATACTTCTATTCCGTATCCCCATGGGTCTTTTATATCTAAATCATTTTGTGGATATTCTGCGTATTCTTTCATCGTAAATACTTTTTCTTTTAATTCTGGATACATATTTATAACACTATTTTTATGTGAAATTGTTGCGCAAAGTATTACATCCATGTCTTTTATGTTTGAGTTTCTTATATTTGTTGCTCTATGATTTCTTAAATTTATCCCATATTCATTCATTGTTTCAATTGCTTCATATGTTGGAATATCACCATTTTGTGCATATATGCCACACGAATATACTTGTACATTTTTATTTTGTTCTTTTACCATTTTTTCAAACATTGCATGTGCCATTGCACTTCTGCAAATGTTGCCTGTGCATATAAACATTATTTTCATTTTTTTGTTTTCCTCCTATATAATCCCTAAAATGTATTTTTCTTTTTTTACTGGTCCTTCTACTATTTTGTATGCTTTTTGCATATCTTCTACTGCTGTTTCGCCTTTTTGTTTATTATTTGCATACACGAAGGCTAGTATATCACCTTTCTTTACTTTGTCTGCATTTTTCTTGTTTAGCACTATTCCTACTGCTTTGTCTATGTCATCTTCTTTTCTTAATCTTCCTGCTCCTAAATCCACTGATATTTTTCCTACTTCTCCTGCATTTAGTTTTTCTACATATCCGTCTTTTTCACAAATTACTGGTAATATGTATTTTGCTTTTTCAAATTTATCTGTATTTTTTACATATTCTATATCACCATTTTGATTTTGTACTAATTCTAAAAATTTATTATATGCTTTTCCGTTTTTTATATTTTCTAATATTTTTAGTTTGTTTTCTTCTAAATTGTCACCTTTATCTGCAAGTTTTAGTATATATGCTCCTATTGTTGTTATTATTTCTTTTATGTCTTCTGGTATATTTCCTTTTAAACATTCTATTGTTTCTATAATTTCTAAGCTATTTCCTATTGCATATCCAACTGGTTCGTCCATATTTGTAATTATACATACTGTTTCTCTATTTGCTAGCTTTCCTATGTTTTTCATTATATTAGATAACTCTATTGCATCTTTTTCGTTTTGCATAAAAGCTCCACTTCCGCATGTTACATCTAATACTATTTTGTTTGCTCCTGCAGCTATTTTTTTGCTCATTATACTTGACGCTATAAGTGACATATTATCTACACAGCTAATAGTATCACGTAGTGCATATATTTTTTTATCTGCTGGCGCTAAATTGGCTGTTTGACCAATTAAGCTTATTCCAACCTTTTGTACATTTTCTATAAATTCGTCTATTTTTATTTCTGTTTTATATCCCGGAATTGATTCTAGTTTATCTACTGTTCCACCAGTAAAGCCTAAGCCTCTTCCAGACATTTTTGCAACTGGCACGCCAAGTGATGCAATAATGGGCATTAATACTAATGTTATTTTATCTCCAACTCCTCCTGTACTGTGCTTATCTATAACTGTTTTAGAAATTTTTGATAAATCCAAAATTTCTCCAGAGTGAGCCATTTCTAATGTTAAATTTGTAGTTTCTTCATTGTTTAATCCATTGATATACATTGCCATAATTAGTGCTGCTGCTTGATAATCTGTAACAGTTCCTTTTGTATATTCTTCTATAAAATATTTAATTTCTTCTTTATTTAATTCTAATCCATCTCTTTTTTTAGATATGATTTCTTTAATATTCATAAATTACCTCCTAAATTTGATTTTTTATGTAAAATGTGTTATAATATTATTACAAATTTTTTTGAAAGGGTGTTAAAAATGTGTAACATTACCATTGAAGATTTAAGGAAACGGCTTACTGCGTGTAAGACGTTAGAGGATTATCAGGCATTGATAGATGCTTGTGTATACTCTATCCATTCCTTCCCGTCTGTTCCGGACCGCAAAGCAGTCTATGGCATACTCGAAGCCTGTGCTGCAAGTTGTAGAGAATTTTTAATGAATCCAAAGGAACGTGCAGTACGCGAAACTGGTTGGGACGACAAATAACACATTTTGGCGTAGTTGGTCTTCCAACTGCGCCATTCCCCTTTTATATATTATTTTATTTTTGTATAAAATTCTTTACAAAACTTTTTCTATGTATTGAACATATTCCGTATTCTTTTATTGCTTGAATATGTTTTGCTGTTCCATACCCTTTATGACTTGCAAATCCATATTGTGGATATATTTCATCATACTCTCTCATTATTCTATCCCTTGTTACTTTTGCAACAATTGAAGCTGCTGAAATACTATAAATTTTTGCATCTCCTTTTATTACAGATATATATGGAATTTGATGTGTATCTATTTTTTCTAAAGCATCTACTAATATAACCTCTGGTTTTACTTTTAAATTATCTATTGCCATTGTTAATGCTTTTTTAGTTGCATTTAATATATTTATTTCGTCTATTTCGTCTGGCATTACAATACCTGTACTCCATGCAATTGCTTCGTTTGTTATTTTTTCATAGAGCATTTCTCTTTTTGTTTCTGACACTTTTTTAGAATCATTAACATATTCAATAAATGAATCTTGTGGCATTATTACACAACCTACAACCACTGGTCCAGCCAAAGGTCCTCTTCCAGCTTCATCTATACCTGCAATATATTTTATTCCTTTATCATATAACTTTTTTTCATATTCTTTTAATTTATTTAGTCTTTCTATTTCTCTTTCTTTCACATTACTCACCTTGCAAATCTGTTAAGCTATATTTTCCATCTACTCCTATTGAATAATATACTTCTGTATTATTATCCCCATAATATACAACATAAAATTTTGATTCATCAGAATTTATTGATGCTAATCCCTGATTATTTAAATCTTCTTGTGTCCATATATAACAATTATTTTTTTGTTCTTCTGGAATTGCAGGGTTTAAATTTGTCTTTTCATATTTTGTATCATCGGTAAATTTAGTTCCTACCAAACTACTTATATCCTTAAAATTAAATTGATCTTTAACTATTTTAGCTCTTGTTTTTATAGATATCATATTTGTTATTATATCTTCTTTTTCTGATTCATCTATTGACTTTGTTCCTACTTTTACTGTTACTCCAACTAATATTAGCATTATTACTACTGTAATGACTAGTGCGATTATTGTTATACCTTTTTTATTTTTTAAATTCATTTTTTCAACTCCTTTAAATTGTTTTTATTATATTATATGTAGAAATTTATTTCAATATAATTTTTAGGTAAATTGGATTTTGTATTATTAATTTTTCAGGATTTTTTAATGTATACCTTGTATTATATTATTAGTTTAGGTTATTATTATAATATGATAATTTATTTTACAAGGAGGTTATATTAATGAAAGAAAATAATGATATTTTTAAAAGTTTTGATGATCCCGCAAAGAATAGTTCTAGTTTTGGAAGATCTTTTTTAATTCCATTTCTTTCTGGAATATTAGGTACAGCTCTGGTTATTTCTATAGTATTTGGAATTCCAAGCATAAAAAACTCTATTCTAAATACTTCTGCCAAGACAGAAGAGACTTCTGCTATACCTAGTTCATCTTCTAACACTGGAACTGTTCAGACTGTATCTCTTTCTAATTATTCTGATACTGCAATATATTCTGCAAATAAAGTTTTACCATCAATTGTTGGTATTACTGTAGAATACACTGTAACCTCAAACTTTATGCAAGGCATGTCTCAACTTGCACAAGCGCAAGGCTCTGGAATTATAATTAGCAAGGATGGATATATATTAACAAATAATCATATTATTAATTCTACTGATTCTTCTGTTTATTATGAAGTTTCAAAAGCAACTAAAGTATATGTATATTTGTATAATGATACAACTCCATATGAAGCCAAAATTATAGGTACAGATGAGCAAACTGATCTAGCAGTTATAAAAATTGAAAAAGATGATTTAACAGAAGCAGAGCTTGGAAATTCTAATTCAGTTAAAATTGGAGAATTTGCAATGGCTATTGGAAACCCTTTGGGAATGCAAAGTAGTGTTACTTCTGGAATTATAAGTGCTGTAAATAGAACTGTTACAGGTGAAAATGGAACTACTTATACATTAATTCAAACTGATGCTGCAATAAACTCTGGAAATAGTGGTGGAGCATTAGTAAACAGTGAAGGTAAAGTAATTGGTATTAATACTTTAAAGCTTTCTGGAACTGGTATAGAAGGTATGGGATTTGCTATTCCAATTAATGATACAATTGATATTTATAAACAATTAATAGATCACGGAAAAGTTTTAAGACCATATATTGGTATTGAAGGAATTGACATTACTGATGCTATGGCTGAAAAATATAAACTTCCTGTTGGAATTTATGTTAGAGGCATTCAAAGTTCAAGTCCTGCTTCTTTAGTAGATTTAAAAGCTGGTGATATAATTGTTTCAGCTGGTGGAACTTCTATCAAAACAATGGATGAATTAAATAAGATAAAAGCAACTAAAAATATTGGAGATACCCTAGAACTTGAAGTTAATAGAAATGGGCAAACATTTAAAGTTAATATTAAATTAGCGGAGCAACCTTAACACAAATAACTCTCGATAAAAAACATCGAGAGTTATTTTATATACTAGGAAATTTCTCATTTCATTCGGAAACTCAAATCTGCAAGAACAAATGGCGACTTTAGTCGCTTTGTTCTTTTAAAATATTATCAAATCTGTTTCACTTGTATAATCGCTATTTCCATATGCATATATTAAATAAAGTGTTTTATTTTTCCCTAAGAAAAAGTTTTTAGTATTTTCTATTTTATATATGTCATCATTTGGATTTCTTTTATATACATTATATCCTTGATTTATAATACTAGTATTTTGTTCACTTACTTTTGTTATTTCGTCCGTTATTTGTTTTTGCATTTGCTCCTTATCTAAGTTTCTTTTTTGTATAAGCTCATCTATGCTAACCAACTTATCTTCATCTAGATTATAGTTATATGTTTGAATTATTGTCCTTTGTGGATTTGTTCCCTCTTTTAGTGTACATTTTATAACTAATGACATTATATTATCATTAATATATACAACATATCCCATATTATATATTGTATATGCTTTATTGTTTGTTATTATATCTACTATTTTCCCACCAAAAGTGTTAAATATTTCTTGGTTTACTTTTTTTGTTGTTTCTGTTTCTTTTTTGAAAAGTGGTATTTTAGCAACTATACTATATTTAGTTTCTTTTTTTTCATTAATATCATATTTAGTTCCTATTATTTCATCATAATTTATGTTAGCGTTTGCTACTTGAGCTGCTCCATCTTTGTTAATAGTATTTGTAAATATTGAGTCAAAATTATTTTTCAAGTCTTCATAGTTTGCTTCTCTTTTTTCTTCTGCGGTTTTATTTATTTTAGTATTTGTAATTTGTGCATATATTCCAATTGCTATTGCTATACTACATACTAATATTACACCTATTATTATAATTAATTGTTTTTTATCTCTCCAAATGTATTTTAACATTAATTAACTCCTTATATTTGTAGCATTAAATATATTTTATATTTTGTTTTTGTTAATGTCAATGCTTTTGTATAAAGTTAAAGAGGCGCATCGTTTTGCGCCTCTTTAAAGTATTTTTAGCCTATTCTTCTTTATTTTCTTTTATCTCTTTAGAGTCTTTTGCTTCTGTTGTTATTACAGCTTCTTCTTTTTTTACTTCTCCATTTCCTGTTGTTGAATCAGTTATCATTATGAATTTAACTTCTCCTGCCATTCCATTTTGAATTCCTGCATAGTTATTATATTCATTTGCAAGCTCATTCATTTTTTCTACTCTACTTGCAATATTTCTTAAATCTCCATTTACTAAATTATTTATTTTTGATATTCCTTGTTCATTAAATGTTTTTACTCCATTTGCTAATTGTAGTGCTCCACTATCTAGTTTGTTTGTTCCTACTGATAATGCACTTACTCCGTTATCTATATTTGCTAATCCATTTGTTAATTCGTCTAAAGCAGTTCCTAATGTACTCATTTGTGATACTACTTGATTTGTGAATTTTTGTTTAGCTTGATTTCCAACTTGTGTTGCTGTTTGTGTTGCTGTTGCTCCAGCTGTTTGTGTTGCTGTACTTTGTGCTACTGTTAATGCTGTTGTTTCTGCTGTTTGTGTTGCTGTGCTTTGTGCTACTGTTTGAGCTGTTGCTTCTGCTGTGCTTTCTGCCACTGATTGTGCTACTTTTAAAGCTGTTGCTTCTGCTGTACTTTCTGCTACTGATTGTGCCACTTTTAAAGCTGTTGCTTCTGCTGTGCTTTCTGCTACTGCTAGTGCAGTTGTTGTTGCTGTTTGATATGCTGTATTTTGTGCAACTGTTAATATTAATTGTTTTTCTGCCTCTGTTAATGTTTCTGTATATTTTTTTTGTGCTTGTTCTATTATTGCTGTTTTTTGTGTTTCTGTAAATTCTGCACCGGCTTTTGCTTGGGCTGTTATTTTCGCTTTTTGTTCATCTGTAAGTTTTGCTTGGGCCGCTATTTCTGCTTTTTGTTCATCTGTAAGCTTTGCTGCTGCTTTTGCTTGGGCTGCTATTCCTGCTTTTTGTGCTTCTGTAAGTTTTGCACCTGCTTTTGCTTGGGCTGCTATCCCTGCTTTTTGTTCATCTGAAAGTGTTGCTGCTGCTTTTGCTTGGGCTGCTATTCCTGCTTTTTGCTCATCTGAAAGTGTTGCGCTTTGCATTGCTTGTGCTTTTATTGCTTCCAAAGTTTTGCTATCTATTGCAGGAGTATTATCATTTTTTAAATTTTTTGTACTTTCTTCAACTTCATCTTTTATTTGTTTAGAACCTGCATACGCTGCTCCTGTTCCATCTTTTAATTGGTCAACTCCACTTACTAATTCTGATGTTCCTTCTTTTAGTTGATTTGCACCTGCTAATATTTCGTTACTTGCATTTGCTAATTCATTAATTTGGCTATACATACTGTTTAAATCACTTGTTAAATCTTCATCTATACCTTTTACTGCTACAACTGCTATAATATTTCCCATTTCAAAATCTTCTGTTTCCATTGAAATCTCTATTTCTTCTGGAATATCTATTTTGCTTTTTGAAATTCCGATATTTTCTTGCATTCCTGGCATTGCAATTCCAACTGCCAATGTACTTTCTCCGTTATCTACTATTTTTCCATTTGTAATTTGAATATTTTTATTTTTTGCATTATCTATTTTTGTTCCTGCAACTATTATAAATGGAGTATACATTGTAACTTGTTTTCCATTTATTGAAACAATGTGTTTTTCGTTGTTTGTGTAATTTATTTTAATTTTTACATTTCCGCTTTTTCCTTTTAATTCTTCTGCTGATATTTCTTCTCCATTTAGTTCATAAGTTATTTTACATTCTACTGGTAATTGTTTGTCACTTTCACCTTTATAGTAAATGTTATTTCCATTGCTGTCCCAAACTATTTGGTTTCCTTCTTTCTTGAAAGTTTCATCTCCATTTGTGTTTTCTATATTTAATAGATTAGATATATCAGTTATTTCATCTGATTTATCTTCATTTGTTAATTGAGTACTTACTATTGTTTTGTATGCTTTACCATTTGAGTCTAGGTTTGAATAAACTGTTTCTGATTTTGATGCTGCAAATACTGGTATTGTCATATATGAAGTTATTGTAAATAACAAAAGTCCTGAAATCATTTTTTTGTTTTTCATTTTATATCATCCTTTCATTTATTTTATTTTTGACATTTTTAATGTTGTTTTGCATATTACTTTATCTAATAGCATTAGGAATGCTGGTAATAATGTTATTACTACACATGTACTTACTATTGCACCTCTTGCCATTAGTGAACATAGTGAACCAATCATTTCTATTTGTGAGTAAACACCAACTCCAAATGTTGCTCCAAAGAAGCATAGACCACTTACTATTATTGAAGAAATTGATGTTCCTAAAGCTTCGTCTATTGCTTGTTTCTTGTCTTTTCCGTCTTTTCTAAATGTTATATATTTGTTTGTTATTAATATTGCATAATCTATTGTTGCTCCTAATTGTATTGTTCCTATTACAATTGATGCAACGAATGGAAGCACAGTTCCTGTATATGCTGGTATTCCCATATTTATAAATATTGCAAATTCTATTACTATTATTAATATAACTGGTATTGATATTGATTTAAATATTACAAACATTAATAAGAAAATTATTGCTATTGATACTGTATTTACGCTATTAAAATCATGATCACTTACTTGAATTAAGTCTTTCATAAGAGGGCCTTCTCCTGCAAGTATTGCATTAGGATCATATTTATCTATTACTTTTTGTATTTCTTCCATTTGTGAATTTAACTCATTTGTTGCAACTTCGTATTTAGAATTAATTATTACCATTTTGTATTTATCACTTTGGAATATTTTTGTTAAATCTTCTGAAAGCACTTGTTCTGGCACTGCTTTTGATATTCTTGAATAGCTTAATGTCCAATCAATGCCCTCTATTTGCTCTATCTCATCTAACATTTGATTTACTTTATAATCTGGAACATCATTATTTACTAATATCATTTCTGTTGCTACTATTCCAAATTTATCTTTTAATTCTTTGTTTCCACTTACACTTTCTAGCTCTTCTGGAAGTGAACTATCTAGATTGTAATAAACTTGTGTGTGTGTATATCCATATACTGCAAATGGTAATATAACTAAGAAAGCTATTAATATTAATTTGTAATGTTTTATATTAAAGTTCTTTAGTGCTGTGAATTTAGGTAAAATTTCTTTATGTGATGTTTTTTCTATTGCTTTGTTAAATTGCAATATCATTGCTGGTAAAACTGTTACTACTGTTATTACTCCAAATAGAACACCTTTTGCCATTACTATACCAATATCTTTTCCAAGTGTTAAGTTCATACTACATAGTGCTAAGAATCCTGCTATTGTTGTAAGTGAACTTCCTAAAACTGATACTAATGTTTTTGCAATTGCATTTGCCATTGCTTCGTCATTGTTTGAATATTTTTCTTTTTCTGCTTTATAACTGTGGTAAAGGAATATAGAAAAGTCCGTTGTTACACCTAATTGTAATACTGCACTTATTGCTTTTGTTATATATGATATTTCTCCAAGCATTATATTTGAACCCATATTATAAAGTATTGCTATTCCTATATTTAACAATAACAATATTGGAACCAAATATGAATCCAATGCTAATTCTAGGATTATAATACATAGGGCTACTGCAATTAATACATATATTGCGACTTCTTTATCTGATAAGTCTCTTGTGTCTATTAATGCTGATGTCATTCCACTTACTTTGCATCTTTCATCTGTCATGTTTCTTAATTGTTCTACTGCATTTGTTGTTTCATCTGATGAAATTGCATCCTTAAATGTTACAAGCATTAATGTTGTATTATCCTTATATATTTTGTCTTTTACCTCTTGTGGTAAACTTTCTACTGGAATACTTGTTCCTGTAGCATCTACAATACTTACTACATTTTCTACTCCTTGTATTTTTTTAACTTCTGTTTCTAGTTTTGCTATCTCTTTTGATTTCATATTTTCCAAAACTACTATTGAAAATGCCCCCATATCAAAGTCTTCTGAAAGAATATTTTCTCCTTGAACAGTTTCAATGTCGCTTGGTAAATATACCAAAATATCATAGTTTATTTTTGTTGCCTTTATTCCTAATATTGAAGGAATTAGTAAAAGTATTGAAATTACTAAAATTATTTTTTTATGCTTACATATAAACTCTCCAAATTTTAGCATATTATCTCTCCTTTCATTTTATGACTATTGGTCATTTTTATATTGTAACACCATTATGACCGTTAGTCAATATTTTTATTAAAATTTATTTGATTTATGTGAGAAGCCGGGTGTTGCATGTAGAAATTATAAATATTTTTTTCATTTTTAATTGACCTGCTGGTCATTTTATGCAATAATAATATATGTGGTGATTAAATTGAGTATTCAAGAAACTAAGGAAAATAAAAAAAATAGATTGCTAGATACCGGCTTTAAGTTGTTCACCGAAAAAGGTATTCAAAACACATCTATACAAGATATTGTAGATAATGCAAATGTTGCAAAAGGTACTTTTTATTTATATTTTAAAGATAAGTATGAGTTGAGAGATATTCTTGTTGCAAAAAAATCTCACAAATTATTTTGTGATGCACTAGAAAATTTAAGAAAAAACTATATAAGTAATTTTTCTGATCAAATTATTTATATAATAAATTATGTTATAGATGAACTTACTAAATTTCCTGCATTGCTTAAGTTTATTTCTAAAAATTTGTCTTGGGGAATTAAAAGTAATACTGTATTTAAAATTTATAATACATTAGATGATAACAAAGATGGTCTTCGCTCTTTATTTATAAAAGGAATAGAAGAAAACAAAATTAATATTAAAAATCCAGATGTTGTTTTGTTTATGATTATAGAACTTGCAAGTTCTACTTGCTTTAATTCTATTTTGTATAATGACCCAATGCCTATTGATGAGTTTAAGCCATATCTGTATAATACTATTAGAACTATGTTAAAAGGTGATAGTATATAATTAAAAAATGAAAAGGTATCTCTTTGTAGAGATACCTTTTGGTTTTATATTTCTTCCATTTCTTTATTTACTAAATCTTCACTTTCTCTCATTGCAAGTATTGTTTGTTCAAACAAATCATTTAATTCCCAACCTAGCTTTTCTGCCCCTTCTTTTATTACATCTCTTGAACAACCTGCTGCAAATTTTTTATCTTTAAACTTTTTCTTTAAACTTGAAACCTCCATATCTTTTGTGCTATTAGATGGTCTCATTTTTGCTGCTGCCCATATTAATCCTGTAAGCTCATCTGTTGCAAATAATATTTTTTCCATTTCGTGTGTTGGTTCTACATCAGAACATATTCCATATCCATGACTACATACAGCATGTATTAATTCATCACTTGCATCTATTTTCTTTAATAACTCTGGAGCTTTTTTGCAATGCTCTTCTGGATAACATTCAAAATCTACATCATGCAATAAACCGAACTATTCCCCAAAAATCCTCATCATATCCTTTTTGTTTAGCAAAATATCTCATAACTGCTTCCACAGTTAATGCATGCCTTATATGAAATTCTTCTTTATTATATTTTTTTAATAATTCTACTGCTTTTTCTCTTTTCATAATAACATCTCCTTTTTGTTTTAAAATATTATATCACAATTTTATATTTTTTGTTTAAAATAGTTGACATGTTTTTTTAGTTGATGTAAAATAATTTCACAGTAGCGAACATTGTTTTGTTTAGGAGGGGTTTTTATGGGTATAATTAATTTTAGTAAAACTGTTAAAAGTAAGTCATATCTAGCTATTAGCTTATTAGGAAGCAGTTACAAACTTAACATTAAATATGTAAAATCTTCTTCTATTGATCTTGTTCAAAATGACTCTGAATTTTGTTTATTTTTACCTGCAAAGTATAAAAATGTAGACAATATGGAAATTATAAATTCTGCAATAAAAAAATTATATGATGAAGTTGCAGTCAAAAATTTGGAATATTCTTTAGAACTTGCTAGACATATTTTTAAGTTTGCTCCAGATGATTATAAAATTCAAAGATTAAAAGATTCTTATTATAAATGCTCAAAAAAAGTCTTAACTGTAAATCCAGATATTTATCAATATAATCAAGAAATTATTGATACAACAATTTTACAGGCATTTTGCAAGATGCAATATAAACAAAATTCTAACGCATATAAAAATGCTTTGGAATTTGCTTTAAATTCTTACGAAAAATATAAGAAACAACAAAGAATTAAAAAAGCTGTTTTAAGAGTTTCTTAAAATGATTTTATTTTAAAAAATATTGTTATAATTTTAAAACCCTCAGATTCATTTCTGAGGGTTTTGTTGTTTTATATTATACTGCACAGGCTAGTTTTCTTAACTCTTCTGCGTTTTGAATTGCAACTTTTGTTATTTCTCCATTAGAAATTCTTGCAATTTCTTGTATTGTTTTTTCTTCATTTAATAGTTCAACATTTGTTGTAGTTTTTCCGTTATTTATTTGTTTAAATATATAATAATTGTAGTCTCCTTTTGCCGCAATTGTAGCTAAATGCGTTATACAAATTATTTGATGATTTTTTGCAATTAATTTCATTTTGTCTGCAACTGCTTTTGCAGCTTTTCCACTTATTCCTGTGTCTATTTCATCAAATATTAATATTCCAACTTTATCTGTATTTGCTATAACTGTTTTTATTGCAAGCATTATTCTAGACATTTCCCCACCTGATGCAATTTTTGTTAATTCTTTTTCTTCCTCTCCTATATTTGTACAAATCATAAATATAACTTCATCTAATCCGTTTTTATTATATTTTTGGTTTTCTATTTTATTTACATTAACATTAAATTTAGCATTTACCATTTCTAAGCTTTTTAATTCATTGTTTATTTTTTCATTTAAAATAGTAGCATATTTTTTCCTTATATTACTCATTTCTAAACATAGTTTATCCATTTTTGTTTCTATTTCTTTTAATTTTATTTTTAGCTTATTATTTATTTCGTCTGCATTTTCTATTGTTTCAATTTCATTTTTTAATTGTTCTTTATACATTAAAATTTCACTAATTGAATTTCCATATTTTCTTTTCATCGTAAATATGGTATCTAATCTTCTTTCTATTTCTTGCATTTCATATGGATCATATTCTGTATCTTCTTTTAGTGAATAAATATCTCTACTAGTTTCTTGGATTTCGTAATATATATTTTTTAATTCTGCTAATTTTTCTTTGTATATTTCTCCACAATTCGCTATTTTTTCGAAACATCTTATAGCATTTGATATTCCTTCTATTGCATTATTATTTAAATTATCATCTATTATTTGTAGATTCTCTTTTAGTTTTTCACTATTTACCATTATTGTATGCTTTTCGTTTAATTCGGTTTCTTCTGTTTCTTTTAAATTTGCTGTTTCTATTTCATTTAACTGATATTTTAATAAATCTAATTTTCTTTCTTTTTCTGTTTCGTTTCCATAGTTGTTTTCTAATTCATTTTTTATTTTATTATACTCATCAAAAAGCTCTGAATATTGTGCTTTTATTGGATTTATTTCTTTCCCTGCAAAGTCATCTAAATATGATATGTGATTTGAATTGTCTAATAAATTTTGATTATCATGTTGTCCGTGAATATCTATTATTTTACTCATAACTTTTTTTAATTCACTAACTGTTACTAACTTGCCATTTATTTTACATGTATTTCTTCCGTTTGAATATATCTCTCTAGAAATTATTATATTTCCATCTTCTGAAATTTCACTTTCTGGTAAATAAATGCTTGCTTCAACTAATGAGTAATTTTCACCTTTTCTTATTATTTCTTTTGAAAATCTTCCACCAGAAATTATTTCTAGAGATTGTATTATTAATGTTTTTCCGGCTCCCGTTTCTCCTGTTAAAATATTTAATCCTTCGTTAAAATCTATTGATAAATCATCTATAATTCCAATATTTTTAATATGCAATGTTGATATCATATTATTTCCTCCAAATGTTTGTTCGTATATATTCTATTGCTTTATTTTTCTAATGTCAATAGTTTTTGCGAAAAAACGTTCTCTTTTTTGCAAAAAAATAAAACCTCATCTAGCTTTTGCCAAATGAGGTCCTTTTTTATTCGCCTTCAATTTGTATATACTTTTTATCTTCTAGTTTTTTACTCTCTTCTTTAGGGAATGTAATTTCTAGTGTTCCGTTTTTGAAGTTTGCTTTAATATCTTCTTCTTTTACATTTTCTCCTGCATAATAGCTTCTTGAGCATTCTCCAAAGAATCTTTCTTGATGAATATATTTATTGTGTTTTTCTTTTTCTTCTTTATGTTCTGTTCTGCTTGCTGTAACTGTTAGATATCCATCTGTTAATTCTATTTTAATGTCATTTTTGTCATAGCCTGGAAGATCAATATCTAGTACATAATTTCCATCCTTTTCTCTTACATCAGTTTTCATTAATTTGCTTTCTTTTTTTGTGAAAAATGGATCATTGAAAACCTCATCAAAAATATCAAATCCATTTCTTCTTGGTACCATCATCATAAGTCATTCCTCCTTTTAAAATTTTTATGTGTTGATACCCAAAATAGGTTGCACATATGTACTTTAATGTTATTTTCCCCTGTTGCAAGTATATTATACATCACTTTTTAGCAATGTCAAGAGGAGAGTGCTAATTTTTTTAAAATTTTTTTGTTTTTATTTTGTAGCAATTATTCCATATAGTCTCCTTTTCAACAGAATGCCTTTTTTTAAGGTGTACTTATCCACATATTTTTCAAATAAGTTCATTTCTATTCTTTTTTTGTGTTTAAATTTGCTATTTTCTATTTCAGAAAACTCATCTAGTATTGGAGTTTTTAACAGTAATGCCATTAAATCTTCTTTTGTCTTGTAATACTCATTTTCTAGAATTTCTACCTTTTTAATCTTACTAAATCCTGCTTCTTTTAAATCTATATAGTCTTTTTCTGCTATCGAAATCGTGTCATTATATGCCTGACCTCTTTCAAAAATCTCCTTTATTTCCCAACAATCTTTTTTATCCACTCCTTCTATTATTATAGTTCCACCTTTTACTAGACAATTGTATATTTGTTTTGCATTTATTATTGTATGTCTTGCTGAAATCAAATCAAAAGTCTCTTTTGGAAATGTCATTTCTAAATTATTCATCCATGTAAACTTTACATTCTTTCGTGGGTACTTTTTTTGATTTTCTTTTGCTGTTTTTAGCATCTCTTTAGAAAAATCTGTAGCAACAATCATTCCTACTTTAGGATAATTTTTTAATACTTTTTCTCCTCCACCTGTTCCTAAATCTAAGCATAGTGATTTTTCATTTGTATGTTTTTTTATTTCTTTGTAAAAATCCCAATTTGTTATTTTTCGGACCTCACATTTTATTTGACTAAAATCCCAGTTTCCTATTCTTTCATAATATTCTAATTCGCTTTCTTGCATTTTTATTTTCTCCTTTATTTTTATATTTGGTTGTATATACAAAAAGAACCTCCTTCCTATGAACAAAGCAAAAACAACCATAATTTTGCTATGGTTTAAATTTTTGCCATTCATAGAAAAAGGTTCTCAACATTTTCTATTATTCAAGTTTTAAACTCTCAATTTCTTTGGTAGCATCACGCGAATGGACTAATTGAAATACTACATTAATATTATATCATGGTTTGATTATTTAGGCAACATGGTTAACTTACTATATTTGTTCTTATTCTTACTTTTCCTAATATTAATTTCTTTAAATATCAATAACTATAAAGCTACTTCTCTTTGTGTTAATTTGTTAGCAAAGTATCTATCATGTGATACAAATAATATTGTGCCTTTGTATTCTTGTAAAGCCTGTTCCAAAGTTTCTCTTGAACTTATATCTAAATGATTTGTAGGTTCATCTAATATTAAAAAATTTGTTTCCTTTATTACGAGCTTTGCAAGTAATAATCTTACTCTTTCTCCTCCGGATAACTCTTCTAATCTTTTAAATACATTATTTCCAAAGAACATATATTTAGCTAAAAATGTTCTTATTTCTGTTTGGCTTTTATTATATTCTTTTGAAAAGAATTCAAATATTGTTTCTTTTTCATTTTCAAATTTTATTTCTTGTGGTATATAACCTATTTTTACAGAAGGGCTTCGCTTTATCTCTCCTTGATATTCTGAGTCTTTTCCTAAAATAATTTTAATTAAAGTTGATTTTCCGTGAGCCATTTTTGCCTGTTATTCTTACCTTTTCGCCAAAATAGATTTCCATATTAAAATTATTAAATACTACTTTTTCTCCATATTTTTTGCTTAAATTTTTGATAATTAATACATCTCTTCCAGAACGAGAAGACATATTAATATTAATTGGCAATTTCTTCTTTTCTACGCTTACTTTATCTAATACTTCCAATTTTTCAAGTCTTTTTTCTATGCATTTTGCTCTTTTGAAAAATGATTCATTTTGTTCAAGTTCTCCAAAACTTCTTAATTTTTTAATTGACTCTTTCATTTTTTCTATTTGCTTTTGTTGATTTTTATACTTCTCAAACTCAGCCAAAGTTCTTCTTTCGTCTTCTTTTACAAAATATGAATAATTACCGAAATATACTATAGTTTTCCCTTTTTCTAATAGTATTATTTTATTTACCACTTTATCTAAAAAATATCTATCATGCGAAATTAAAACAACCGTACCTTTGTATGAATTTAAGAATTTTTCTAGCCATTCTAATGTTTCTATATCTAAATGATTTGTGGGTTCATCTAATAATAAAACATCTGGATTTTTTAGCAATATTGTTGCTAAATTCACTATGGTTTTTTCTCCGCCACTTAAAGTATTGTATTTTTTATTTAAAAATTCTGTTTTGAATTTAAACCCAGAACATATCTTTTTAAACTTTTCTTCTAGTTCATAACCTCCTAAAGTTATATATTCTTCTTGGAGTCTGCCATATCTTTTTATTAGGTTTTCTATATTCTGATTTTCGTCTAACATTAAAACTTCTAATTCTTTTAATCTCTTTTCCATATCAAAATATTTCTTGAAACTTCTTTTTAAATATTCCTCGACTACTATACTGTCATTTTCATTAGGATACACTTGTTTTAAATACCCAATTTCTGCTTCTTTTCTTATATTAACTTTTCCTGAATCTGCTTTTTCTTCTCCACTTATTATTTTTAAAATTGTGGATTTTCCAGATCCATTATCTCCAATTAAAGCTATTTTTTCTCCTGTTTTTATTTCAAAACTAACTCCGTCTAAAACATTTTTTAATCCGTAGTTTTTCTTTATATTATTTAATTCTATTTCTATCATTTTTATATCTCCTTATCCTATTTTTTTAAGTATAACGAGATATATTTGCTACTTATACTATTACAACATGTAGCAATTATCTCGTTGTAATAGTTTTGCAGCCGAAACCCCTAAATTTTATTTCTTCTTCTAATTTTTCCTCTCTACTCATTTTTTTCTCTCCTTTTTTATTTAAAAAAACACTATAGCCCACTACAAAATTTATGCTATGCAAACTGCATGCATAAAATAGCTAGAACAGACCACAGTGCTTCAACATAAACAAATAATACAAAATTTCTTACTTCTTTTATAGAATACCATAATTTTCTTGGTTTGTCAAAAGAAGTTTAGTTATTTTTTGCTTAAGCTATCTATTATCTTCAGCATATTTTTCATATTCGTTAATACAAACATCTCCAGATAACAATATATCTCCACTTATTGTATTACCTTCTTCAATCCCTTCAATCATCTTATTATTTAAAAAGCTTTTTGTAAAAAATATTGGTAATTCACCATATCCAGTATTAATTACTACACTATAATATTTTGGCAATTCTATTCCAAACATATTTATATCGTATTTATTTGCATATTTTATGGTCCCTTTGAATTTGAGCAGATTATCTTTGTGGTGTTCCTTTTCATTTCTTTCTTTTTCATTCATAATTGTATTATTATTTATAATCAAATTTGATGGTATTAGTACTCCATCTTCAAAAATAATTTTATTCATGTTTTCAGATACAAATATACTATCGTTCTGACTTTTTTCATTTTTATAAACATCTATATTCATTCCAAATGCGCTAACTTGAGCTTCTATAATATCACCTGTTTTCAATTTTTTACCTAGCACAGCTTCATTTACTAATCTTATAATTATAACTCCCGTGTCATCTTCTCTTGAAACCAAATATGTGTTAGGAAAGTTGTTCATTACTTCAATTATCTTTAATCTCCATACTGTTCCTGATGTATGATGAAAAAACATATTGTCCACTTTTAACTTATTATCTTTTTCTGTGGTCTCCAATATGATTTGTATGTTCTTCTTCTCTTGTGGATAATAATTATAATATTCCTTTTCTCCATATTTAACCTTTGTTTGTGCTTCAGAGAGAATCACTTTGTAAAAATCTTTCAACGTACTATCTTCTAATGGAATTATAAAATTGTCAAATAAAAAATTATCCATATTTTTTCTCCTTTAATTTTATATGAATTAGACTATCTATTTGTATTGACATTATTTTTAATTGGTGCTATTCTATTAATAGAAGTTATATCTTCGTTACTAGTGATGTTTTTATCACTCGGCCTTTGAGCCACTAAAGAAGATTTACTTCTATTTTTTTGTCCATTTTTCCAGCTGGCCTTATAATTCTATAATATTGGTCTGTTTCATTACTATCTAAAATAACACAACGAGTTAAAATAAGGTTTAACCTTAAATGTCAATTAAATATTGATTTTCACTTAGGTGATTTTAAGTTCTACTTTTCTAGAACTTTTATTTTTATTTATTATATATAATTTTTATTAAAAATATTGTCAAACTTTGTAATCGATTATCAAAAATTAGATTATAATAGGAATTATTAAAAACAGATAATTTTTTTGGTTTTTATCAATATTTTTGATCATCATACAAAATCATTCCTGCACCAAGTTCTTCATTAGGTCTTGATACAAATCCAAATTTCTCATAAAAACTTTCTTTTCCTTTTGATGCTCCTAAATATGTTCTTATTTCTGGATTTATTTTCTTATATTCATTAATCTTTTCTATTAATTTGTTCATTATACCTGTTCCTATTTTTTTACCTTGATATTCTGGAATTACCATTATATCTTGTATATATAAAAATATTGTTTTATCTCCAATAATTCTTCCATACCCAATTAGGTTATTGCCATCGTAAACACAAAGTGAGTATAATGTATTTCTTAAAGCTTCTTCTATAATATTATTTTCTCTCGTTCCCCAACCTACTGATTCTGTTAGCATATTAAATTCAGTAGCTATTGGAGTTTTTTCAATATAATTTATTTGCATATTTTTTCTCCTATACCTCTTTTCATTATCTACTAGAAAAAATTTAGTTGTTTATTATTTTTTATTTGTGCTAAAAATTCTAATTTCTTTTGACATTTTAAATTTTTCTGCATGTTTGTTGTTCTTTCTGTGGATATTATAGCACCTTTTCTCAAAAAAATAAAACACCTAGCACTATGAGCTTAATTGGTTGCATCGTAAGCCTTAAACTCACGACCTTCGGGTTATGAGCCCGAATAGGCCAATATTTAGAGATATTTCAAAAATCTTTAAAATGTTGTAAAGTGTTACGGTTCTAAGAGTATCTTTATTTTAGATTGTTTTAAAATATCGTGAAATATTGCGATATATTGTTCGCTTTTAAGATTTTCGCCGCTTTTCCGCCGTTTATTTTTATGGAATAAATTGGTACTTTCAAGCTATATATGAAAACTTTTTCCGCTTTTTTTGGTTGACCAATGGTTGTCATTTGGTATACCAAAATCACTTTTAGATGGATACAATTTGTATACATTTCGTATACGACACGTCGACAGATCGTTGACGAAAATATTCTTTCTATTCTTCCTGGTCGACCAATGGTATACCAGATGGCAACCAAGTGGAAATCATTTGTATACAAATTGTATACATTGAGTGGATGACTCGTAGACGAAACGTTGACGGAAATATTTTTCATAAATGACTTGACTTTTAAAGATTTTTAAGTGATTAATAACAACAATTTTAAGGAGGTAGCTTATGGGAAGTTATAGAAAAGTTGGCGATGATATTTTAAAAGAATGGTTGGATTTCAGAGAAGAAGAACTTGGATCACTTACTTGCAAAGAAGATAAAGAGCATTTTATTTATTTTGAAGAAATCTCAGAAGATATTTTAAACAATGTTTCTGGAAATAATATTGAATATGTAAAATCTCAGTTAGAAAAACTTGACGATAACATTATGAAGTATATGCATTATTGGTTTGAAAAGTATTATAGAAATGGCTTCTGTGATGCTGTAGAATTAATTTCAGGCTGTCTTAGGTAATTATATGGATAAGTATAAGGTATGTCCTATATGTAAGCAAAAATATTCTCAACATTCTGCTATTTCTAGAATAGATAATAAAACCAAGATTTGCCCATCCTGCGGAATTAAAGAATCATTAATCCAATTTATTCAAAGCAAGAAATAACCCAAGGAATTTGTTCTCCCTGGGCTTTCTATTTTTTACATATATGAATCACTGTCACATGTACATTACTTACTTATTATGGTTTTCTCGATATTTTTTGTCAAAATCAAAAATTAATTGAATTATCCCCATCAACCTATTTCTCCTTTGTCCTACAGGTATCTCATTATATAGTTCTAAAACTGCCTCTCCAATTATTTCACGATTATATTTATATTTCTCTTCTGTTTCCAATAAATTAGCTATTATTTTTTTAATCTTAATATCATCCTTGCCAAAAAACAACAATTCTAAGACTATATCTTTATTTATGCAATATAAATATTGAGTCTTTGAAACTTTTTCTAATGTTTCGATTCGTTCATTAAATGTCATATACTTCAAAAACTCCATACTATTGCTATGTTTATTTTTATTACAAATATACCAATATATTTTTCTTAAACATAAATCATCCGTTATTAATGTATAATTATTATTGGTAGCTATACACATAGCATCCTGTTCTTCCTCAGATAAAATAGAAAATACATTAAATTTATCCTCTCTATAACTGTTTTTTTCAATTTTTAGCTGATTAGCTATAGAAATAATTTCTCTAATAAATTCTATTTCATCTTTTATTTTTTTCTCACTATTCTCAAGCATATATGGTTTATTATCATTTCCTATTCCTAATGAGCTGTTAGGTTTTTCCTTAGTTTTTTCTATAAAATGTTTATTCAATTTTTGAATTGAACTTTCAGCTATATGTATTTTTTCTTTATTATCAATTAAGATTTTATCCATACCAAAATATTTTAAAACAATTAAAGATGTTGTTGTAATTACATATTCTTCTACTACATCATTTGTTATTTCTCCTGTATAATACATTCCTTCTGTATCATTTAACAATGATATAATTGATGTAAATTCATCGGTTCCTAAATGTTTTGAAAAATTACTTAATGTTAATCCTATTTCATTATTTTTCATTCTATATTTGTTAACAATATTTTCTATATGATTCTTCCTGTCCTGTAAAATAGGTATTATATCTTTTAATGGATTTCCAGAATTAATATCCGTTTTTATAACCATTCCGTATTTGCTATTATCTGGAAGATTTTTAAAGAATTCATCTCTTATTTTAATCATAAAATATTCATATTTATTAATAATATTCTTTATAGTATACAATATTCCATTAATAGTAACTTTTTCATTCTTTTTTTTCATAATTAGTTCGTTTTTAACAATTGACTGATATCCATATAATTCAACATCATACAGAATCTCTTTTTCATTTTGTATGTTTAAATCTGCTTCAATGCATATCTTTTTACTATTACCATCTTCTCCCTGTAGAATAACTATAGTATCTGTTTCAACTCTTTCATATTTTTTCCATTTATATTCATTATAATCCATAAAGAATATTCCAAATATAATTTTAGATAAAACATCCATATCTGTATTGTTTTTCATATAATATATAATATTATATATTTTTTTATTTGCTTTTTCATAATTTTTTTGCTTCGCATATATTCCTGCTATAATTACCATATGTTCTAAATCAGTACTATTATCCAAACAGTTAATATATTTTTCTATATTGTAATAGTCTTGAATTTCATATTTATAGCTTAGACAATAATATGCCGCCACATAATTATTATTAATATCAAAAGCTTCTTCATAACACTTGAAGGCTTCATCTTTTCTATTTTTTTTTCTTAATAAATCACCTTTATATATTAAAAATTCATTGCTTTTACCTTTAATATCTATAATGTCATCAATTATTTTTAATGCATTACTATTAGAACTTTCTGAACATTTATGTGCTTGTATTACACTTCTTATATACATAATCTTTGTCCTTACATATTTCATTTGGCTTTTTTCTAATAGTTCTATGCCCTTATTAAATAATTTCATTTTTTCTAATTTTTCCGATAATATTCCAACTATTAATTCATCATTAAAATCAATATTTTTAATTGCCTGATCACAAAATTGAATGATTCGGTTTGTATAAACTCTATTATTATACAAAAATTCTGCAATTGTAATATCAACTAATGAATATTGTAGATATTTTTTGGGAACTATTCTTTCAGTTTCTTCAAAGCCTTTTTGATTTAATAATGCTTCAACATACTTAGTGGCTAAAAAACCATTGTCATCTAAATTAATTAAATCCCTTTCCTTCAATAATTCAATTATTTTAGAATACTCTTTTTTTGTATTTAAAACATCAATTAATCTGACCAATAAAACGATTTTTTCCGTATAATTGGATATGTTTTTTATTGCTTTTTCGGCCAAATCTATTTTGTTGGTTAAAATTAAACTATCTATATATGTTATAAGTAATTCTATCTCTTTTTTTAATTCATCATCTAATTTTTCATATTCATTTATGCATTGTTCTGGGTCTTTAACAATTAAAGCTCTCAATAAGTAGTAATAGTAATATTTTTTATATACAATATTTTTTTTAAAATATCCTTTTACAGATTCTAATAATTCAATATTTTCATCAAGAATATTTTTATCAAACTCATTAATTCCTAAAACACTATTTTTGTCATTTAATATTTCAGCTAAATTCACTATTGCCTTCAGATATACAATATATTCCGTTTGTATATCTATCTTTTCAATTATTTTGCTTGCTAATTTAATATTATCTTTAATCATTAATGATGAAATTAAAATTCCAATACAATCATTAGTCCTTGGTAATTTTTCATTTGCAAGTTCATTCGTTATATATCTTTTAATAATTTCATCATATTTTTTTTCATTATATAACATTTTTATTTCGTAAATCTCTAATTCTTTTTCATTTATATGCTTTTCTTTTAAGATATTAATACTTTTATTATATTCTTTCCTATTAACCAACAATATATTTAATGAAATATCAAATTTATAGTATTTATCACAATTACTATCAATACCTAATATCTGCTCTGCTATAGTTTTAGCTTCTTCATATTTTCCCATATTCAAAAGATTTATTGCTCTGTAGTAAATTATATCTGTTTTAGCATTTTTAGAAAGTCTATCAAATCCATCAGATGTCATAAAACCCTTTAATAATACATTTACTTCTTCATAATTTCCAATATTAATATCATCCTTAGTTTTAACTAACATCTCTTTGATAATTTTATCTAATATTTCACTATCTTCCATAGCATTTATAAAAATACAGTTTGCATATTGATTAATCGTCGAATCATTAATATCACTCTTATTAATACTATTTATGCTTTCTTTATCTAACATATTATCATCCTTTTATTTGATTAATTGTTGAATTATTAATTTTGTTCTTTTGCATGTTATTATTTTTCTCTTTATTAATAGAAATTCTTATACTCAATGCAATTTTCAAAGTTATACCACTTATTATTAAAGAAATTACAGAAATAAATAAACTTAATATTGTTGCAATATTTGCTAAATTTTCCAAATTCACTATTATTCTCCTCTCTTTATGTGAAATATTTTAGTTGAAAATTTTATTCATAATTCCATTTTTCATATCAGCAATATTATAAATGTTATCCATTTTATCAAATGTTTCTCTTAAATTGTTTCTTGCAGAAATCCATCCCATACCATCTGTAAACCATACAAATTCAAATCCAACAACTTTGTCTGATTCCTCTGATAGCATCTTATAGCTTCTTGCTGTTTCATTTAGTTTAGAACCTCCGGCAGCATAAAAATTAGTTTCTATTCCGTATATGCATCTATCTGTTTTTATAACAAAATCAAATCTTTTTGTTGCCTGATTTTTATTGCTAATAAAAGACATGTCCAGTTTCCACTTTTCTTCTATTTCCTGAAGATACATTTCTTTAAAATATGTTTCGTTTTTCTTAAATCCTGCTTTTTGAATATATTTTTCAACAACATCCTCCATTAGATGTCCTCCACGATTTTTTCTTGCGTTCGAATTTAAACCACATTCTACTCCTAAAACATAATCATATAGATTATTAACTAAATGATTTTGTAACAAATCAAATAATCCTGTTTCTTTCATAAATATTTTGTATTGATTAACATCATAATTCATCTCTTTAAAACTATATTCAAATTTGTTGCTTTCATCATCTAAAACAAGTATTTCTGATTGTCTTACTGCTAGTAATATTGGTATACACTTTATAGTTTCTGGATACTTTTTTACTATATTCTCAAATTCACTTTCTATATTATTACTTCCTATTAATGAATTTAAAATATTTAATTCCACTTTATATTTTTCTGCATTTTTATATATTGTTTCAAAATCTATGTAATATTTATAATCGGCTATACTATCTGTAAATGTTAATAGCCATTCTGAAAAATTTCTACTCATCTTTTCTCCTTTCTATGTTTTTTAATAAAACCGATACTGTTCGTTCTATCTTTTTCAATTCAAATTCTATATCTTTTAAATTATCATCATTTAATAATCTTTTTCCAAAGCTTTCATCTGTAATTTTTTTCCTAAAGTTAGATATCATTTGGTAATTATTATCCATTTTTCCTGAACTTGCAACAATGTCAAATCCGCTATATATGTCTTCTTCTCCATTAGCTATCTCCCTCAAAATCTTTTTTGATAATTTATCGTTAACTTTGCTTATATCTCCAAGCTTTCTAACATCAATAGCCATCTTTATTCTATCGTTTTTTATATCATCAATTATTTTATCTTCAAGTTCTGGAATTTCATTAAATGCTTTTTTTATGCCACGGTTCTTTAACAATTCTTCATAGTAACTCCATTTGCTTGGATGATTATCATTCTTTTCAATCATATATTCATAAACAGATAATAATTTTTTTATATCTGATACACTTATTCCCAAGTTGCTTGCAAGTAATTCTGGAGTTTGATTTGATTTACTTAGTGTCCTTGATAAGTATCCAGCTTGTTCATAAGGTTCCCAATCTTTTCTTCCTATAATGTGATATTGTCCTATTAATGCAAATACTGCTGAATCAGGAATATCTTTTGGCAAAATCATTGCTTTAATTTTTGACCACTTTATAGGATCTTGAATACTTAGCATTCTATATGCTGCCAATCTACTATTACCTTCTAAAACAACAAAATCTCCATCTCTCACAATAATTGGATCTATCAATCCGCCATTTGATTTTATTGATTCCTTTAATCTTTTAACATGATCCTTTTTGCACATTAATTCTTCTATTTCTTTTTGTGTCGGCACATAATTGTTTATATTTAAAACTGAATATACTCTCGGGTTTTCTGGATAAAATTTCAGTTTGCTTTGTTCAATTTCACATTTTTTTACAGGATACTTTTCTTTTCCAATAACTAAATAATCTTCAACTACATTCTCCATCTTTTACTCCTCTATTTCTAATATTTTCCTTATTAATTTATCATATGAATAATCTGCAATATCCTCATATTCATTTAAAGATATATCATTTTGAACCAATGATGCAGCTTTTTCTTTACTTAATAGTAACTTGTGTATCCATTCATCTATGCTGCCTCTTATCATTATATTATATATATTGCATTCCTTAGTTTGAGATATCCTATGAATTCTATCTTGAGCTTGTAAATAGTCGTCTAAACTAAAACCTCTATCATAAAAAATTGCATTATTGGCAACTGTAAGTGTAAGCCCTTCTTTAGCTGATTGCGGTGTTGCAATCAATACTTTAACATCTTTTGTCTTAAACTTTCTTACTGATTCGTTTCGTTCTTCCGTTGTCATGCTCCCACTTATTTTTACAGCATTATACTTTTCATATTTCTTGCAGAAATAATCTACATTGTATATATAATTAGTCCAAATTATTACTTTTTCTTCTCTATTTATAATCTCTTTAACAAGAGAGTTTAATTCTATTTCCTTTCCAGAAATAAAATCAATGTCCTCATTTAATATCTTTGGATTTGATGTTATTTGTTCTAATCGTAATATTCTTTTTAATATTGGCGATGCATCATCAATTTTTTTATTTTTTCCGCTTTTTATTTCAATAATCAATTTTTCTTTTAGTTCATCATACATTTCTTTTTGCTTTTCAGTAAACATTGTCCAAATATCATGATAAGATTTATCTGGAAGTGAAAGTTTTGCTGATTTTTTTGTTTCTCTTATAGTAAAGTCATTTATTTTTTCAAATATGCTTGCGATAAAGCTTTCAAAATCTTGTCTTTTCTTTATATCTTCAGATAATTTGTTTGATAAATCTGCTCGCTTTTTAAATTCTTTAAAATCTTTTCCTAAACTGCTTCCATTATCAAGAAAATAGATTTGAGCCCAAATATCATATGGCCTATTTGCAACTGGAGTTCCTGTCATAATAATCTTTCTTAAAAACATTGGTGAAAGTTCAAAAAAATCTTGTACTAATTTCGAATCTGGATTTTTTAGTTTAGCTGATTCATCTATAATAACACCCACATTTCTTGATTTTAAGAATAATTTAAATCTTGATTTTTCTAAGGAAATAGTTTCAAAATTTGTAATTATTAATCTTGTCGCACTATTAAAAACATAGAAATTACTATTTCTATTATTATTTAAAACTTTAGGATGTAAATATGAATGTACTTTCGTTTCTTCTTGCCAATTCTTAACCAAACCTTTTTTGGTTACAATAAGAACTGTATCAATATCTTTCTTTGATAACCAATATAATGCTATATCTAATGCTATTTTAGTTTTTCCTAATCCTTGTTCATGGAAAATTGCTGCATAATCCAAATCCTTAGCAAATTCCACAGCTTGTTCTTGGTGTGTAAAAGAATTTAATTTTGATTCATAATTAGGTTCATTCTGTAATATTATTTTTTTCATATTCTTTATACACCCCCAATTCATTCATTATAATAAGCTTAATATTTTTTTCCTTAATAATTCGTTTTATTATTCTATATGCAGAAATTGAAGCTTGCCATGGTACAGAAACAATTAATATAGACTTATAACCCATTTTAGAATAGTTTTCTAAATGGTTAATATAAGATTCAAATTGGTTAATACTATGTACTCTTTCTAGATCATTTTCGTTTTTTGCTTCTCCAATAATTATCAAGTCATTATATTTATAATATAAATCTGGTACATATCCTTCTTGCATCCTTGTGACATTTCCTTCTACCTCAAATATATCACTTTCAATTACAGATTTTTTTATAACTGATTGGCTTGAAACATATTCATATATTTTTTTTACTAAATTATGATGAACTATTGATTCCATTATTCTTTATTTATATCCTCCACAAAAATATCTATATTTCCACGTAAATCAATTAGACTTTCTTTTATTGGATTACTTCCATTTCTAATAGAAATGTACTCTTGAAAAGGCATATCGTTCATTCTTTTTACTAACTCTGTACAAAGCTGCTCAATTGATACTCCACTTATATCTTTATATTCAGGTTTATCTATAATTACCTTTTCTAATGCAGTTTTTATATTGCTTTTTAACAATATATTTGTTGCTTCTTCATTCTTTAGAATTTCTGGTAATCTACGAACATTAATGGCCATATCAACATTTCCATCAATTACCCATTTTGCAAAGTCACTTAAAGAAAATTTAGCTAATAATGCCTCTTTAATGTTTCCATTCTGCAATTCTAAAAATTTAGAAAAATCTCTTTGATCAAATTCGTCATCTGCATCTAATAATGGTCTATAATATTTTTCCATATCTTTATATGCATTAATTAGTTTAATAATTTCAGATTTCTTTCCGCCACAAAAATCTATAACCTGACTCATTGGTAAATTTTCTTCATTGCTTAAGTAATTTAAATATTTTGCTTTTGAATATGGATCCCATTCTCTTGGTCCGACTAAATGAGATTGCAACCTTATAGCATGGATTTCACTTTCACCCAAATTTTCATACACAATTGCAGGTATTGTATCCCAATTCCCGTCAACCTTATTTTCTTTAAATTCTTTATAAATCTGTACTCTTGTATTTCCTTCTATTACTATATATCTTCCATCTTCATGGTGATTTACTATTATAGGATGTATTATTCCTTTATTTGTCTTAATAGAATTATATAAGCTTGAATAATTAGTCTGATTGTTTGATTCTTGAACTCCACTACCTAATGCCAATGCTATTTGTTCACTATTTAAAGTCTTTTTATCGTACATTTCAATAAATTTAGCAATTCTTGGATTCTCCATATCCAATTCAATTTCATCAATATTCAATTCTAAATAATAAGATTTCATACTAATCTCTCCTTTATTTTTTATTATTAATTTCTTTAAATCTCCTAATAGACAAATCCAGATATTCTGCTGAATTATCAATCCCTACAAAATATCTACTTAATTTGTTAGCTGCAATTCCTGTTGTACCACTCCCACAAAACGGATCTAAAATTAAATCATTTTCATCTGTAGATGCTAATATTATCCTGTCTAATATTTCTAATGGTTTCTGGGTAGGATGTTTTCCTTGTTTTTTCTCTGATGGTTTTATAAGACTTGTTGTCCATACATCTTTCATTTGTTTATTATTATTCAATTCTTTCATTAATTCATAATTAAATTTGTACTTTTTCTTTGGTAAATCTTTTCTAGCCCATAATATTGTTTCTGTCGAATGTGTAAACGTTTTGCAAGCCAAATTAGGCGGAGGATTTGTTTTTTGCCATGTTATATTATTTATAATTTTAAACCCTTCCTCTTCCAAAGCCATTCCTATTGAATATATATTATGGAGTGTTCCACTAATCCATATTGTTCCTTCATCTTTTAATACTCTATAACATTCATGAATCCATTTCTTATTAAATTCGTGTTTATCTTTTATGCTTAATGCTTTATCCCATGTTCCCTTATTTACACTAACCATTTTCCCTGCACTACATGTAATTCCATCATTTGATAAAAAATATGGAGGATCCGCAAAAATCATATCAAAGCTTTTTTCATCCAATTCTTTTAGTGTTGCAAAAGTGTCGTTTTCAATTAATTTAAAGCCACTTTCTTCAAAATAGAATTTTCCTGGATACATTCATTCATCTCCTCATAATTAGTAATTAGTAATTCAGAAATTTCTCCTCTTCCTTTTGCATTCGCATTAATCATCCTTTTGGCAGAAATCTCATTTATATTAAATCCCTTATATATATCTTCAAAAAAGCTATCATCTTTATTAGTATTTTTAGGATTTGAATTTGACAACATTAATTTGGCGTTTTTCGAATCTAATTCCTTAAAATACCTAGCTAAATCCTTTTGATTTTCATCATTGAAATCTTCTTTAGTATATGATGTAAATCCAGAAGTTATTGATAATGGTCTATATGGCGGATCAAAATAAACAAAAGTATTTTCATCAATGTATTCACTGCTCTTTTTATAATCTCCATATTCAAATCTAACATTTTGTATTAATTTTGATAAATTTCTTAAATTTTTTGCATCACATATTGTTGGATTTTTATATTTACCACATGGCACATTAAATTCTCCATTTTTATTAACTCTATATAATCCATTAAAACATGTCCTATTTAAAAATATAAATTCTGATGCTCTTTTTATATTATGATTTTCCTCTAATTTATAAGAATTATATTCTTTTCTAATATCATAGAAAAATTTCTGTCTATCTTCACTCTCTAATTTCAAAAATTCTTTTTCTTTTATTTCTAATTCTTTTATTAAATCTTCAACATTTTCTTTGATAGTATTATAGCAGTTTATTAAATCTCTATTTATATCAAATGCATATGCCTCTTTAACATTATATTGTTGTAAAATATTTATTAAAACAGCTCCACCACCAACAAACGGCTCTACATATTTATCTATTTTTCCATCTTCAAGTTCAAATGGATAAAAGTTTTTTAATTGAGATATTAAACCACCTTTTCCACCTGCCCATTTTACAAATGGTTTTACACTCTCCATAGTTTCCTCCTATTTTTATTTCATTTCTACAATGTCATCTAATGTACAATCTAAAACTTTACAAATCCTTACTAATGTTTCCATCTTTACCATTTCGTTCTTACCCATCTTAGCCATTTCATTTGTAGTTATCCCTGCTTTCTCACTTAAATGTGTCTTATTAATCTTCTTGTCTATCATTAATTTCCATAGTTTATCATAATTTACTTGCATAAATTATTCCTCCAAAAATGATTTTTATTTCAAAATCATTCTATCATTTTACCTTTTTTTATTCAAGATTTTCTTGAATATTTCAAGAAGTTTTTTATAAGTTTTAAAACGACAATATATAAATAACTCTATTCTATACTTATCTATCTCTAATCTAACCTATCCTAACCTGGGTATCCAAACGGTCGTCACTTGGTATACCAATGGTTGACCACTTTTTCCAAAAAACTCACGTAAAATTTTACTTTTGTGTGAATGTAGGTGAGCTGTGGGTGGCGAAATAATAAAAGAATTGACTTCATGTATGTCGGGGGGATTACCCTTTCAAAAACGTTTAATCAATTCTATTGAAATTCGATATATTTTTATTTTTTATATTCTTAGATATGTAATTTATTATTATTTAATTTCTATTTTCTAATTCATTTGATTTTCGCTAGAGTTAGTATTAAATTTTTGATTTATTTAACACTTCCTATCAATGTAGGTCGAGATAAAACTGATGTTATTTTTCTCTTATCTTCAAAACTTAATGTCCAACTCGCTCCACTTACCTGATCTCTTATTTTATATATTTTATTAGGTTCACCTAATTTTTCTTTTAATTTTCTTATTACAGTCTTTCTACAGCTATACAAATGTATTTGACTTCTGGCATAATCAATATGTACAATTGTTTCTTGTTCTTCAAATTCTGTATTATATAATTTCATTCTTACCTCCTCAATTTTTATCGTATGTTTTTTAACACAACACATATATGTTAAATCACACATATTAAATCATTTTTCGTTCTTCATCGATGTGTAAAATCACACCACCATTGTTTTCCCTGTATGTGTTGTTATATCAATTCTTTTTGTTGTTTTTATATCGTTTTGTATTTGCTACTTCAATATATGTTAAATCACACATGTTTTATAATATTACCATACCCTTACTACTTTATTATTTATTTTTCTTATATCTTTTATCTTCTTCTGGAATAAAAAAGTTATCAGTTCCATATAATTTCCATTTATCAGAAAAGCCATATTTATTTGCTTTCATAAATGGAGCTCCAGAAAAAGTTTGTTTAATAAATCCTCTGTCAATTAGAATATCTATATCAGCTCTGAATGTTCTTAAATCTCCATACTGTTCCTTTGCCTCTGTAGCTGTCATAACTATTTCATTTCTATTATCTTCACTTGTTCTAGGATTCTTTTTATATTTACTTTTTAATGTTAGATATAATCCTTTTTGTCTTGGCTTCAAAGACATCCATGCCTTAGATTCCAACATATCAGTACATATTTTTGTAAATCCTGATCTAGATAAACTACTTTCAAAACTTTCATTCATCGGCATTTTAGTCTTTTTCGCCATAAAATCACCTCGAATGAACCAAAATATGTTGCTTTTTTCTACTGTCTGATGTATACTGTAAATAAGTTTTATGATGAACTTGTAGAGGAAAATAAATGTATTCGGAATCGCTTATGAAATACATTCGTTTTTCTCTTTTTTCGTTTCTATTCATTCTTCATCACCTCGCAACTTCTAAAGCATTGATTATTAATCCATAAATCAATAAGGCTTTTTTTGAAGAATACTCTATATGCAACTCTAAAACTTGGAATTTGATTATTTTTTAATAACTTTCTAATTGTAGATTGACTACAATGTAAATAATCAGCCACTTCTTTTACATCAAATACTTCTTCCATATTTATTCACCTTCTTTCTTTTGATTTTCTCTTTTTTCTAATTCTTGTTTTGCTTTTTTACGCCAATATCTTTTGTTGATTTCTTTTACTTTTTCCTTATTGTTTTTTCTCCAGACTCTAGCTTTTTCTCTTCTTAATTCAGCTACAATTTTGTCTAATTTTTCATCATTATCCATCTTTTTACCTCCAATCTTTATTATTATCTTGACATTTGCAACACATTTATGTATAATGTCATTGTGATAAACATTATCGTGTTGATAATGATATTAAAACACAAATATATGTTCCGGTCAATAAGTACATACAAAGATGTATATTTTTCTGTTTTCAATATCAAATAAACACAGAAGGAGTATGATATGAAATTATCTCAGAAATTAAGAGAATTAAGAGAAGAAAAGGGATTGACTCAACAAGCATTAGCTGATGAACTTGGAATTGGTATTCAATCAATAAGAAATTATGAAAATGATTCTTTAGATAGAATCCCAAGTACAGTTCAATTAAAAATGCTAAAAGATTTCTATAATGTTACTTATGAATATTTACTTGATGATGATTGTAATAATAGGACAACCGAAACTGTTTCTATTGGCAAGGAGTTAAAACTTTCTGATAAAGCTCTAGATAAAATAATAAATCTTCAATATAGAAATAGACATCTTCCTAGAGAATTAGTTGAATGTTTAGCACCTGATGTTGAAACACCAATCGTATTTAATGAATGGATTGAAAAATCTGATGTTCAAGAATATCTTGTATTGATTAAAGAGTATCAAACATTGAATAAAGCACTTGAAATTTTGCAATACTTTACTGCTCTTAATGGATTCAATAAAAATATTTCTGATCTATTAAATAATAAAAATTCATTAAAATATATACTATCTATTTTAGAAAATAAAGCAGCAGAATTTAAAGATTCTATTCAACTTTCTATATTTTCAACGCTAAAAGATCATGGTTATGAAGATATGAATATTGAAATTGATAAGCTTAGAAAATTTATTAAAAATTATAAAAAAGAATCAACTAATGTAAAAAAATTTGAAGAAATTATGATTTTTATACAATCAATAGGTGAAGCATATCAAGAAGAAACTTCTAGAAGCATTAATTACTGCTTATTTGAAATAACAGAAGTATTAAAAAATGAATTGCATGAATTCTATAGCGTAGAAGATAATTTATCTATTCCTTCTGAATATCAGAAATTATTGAAAAAGGAAGGAAATAAAAAATGAGTGTACGAGAAATAAAAAGAAATCAAGTTTATCAAATTGAAATCCCAATAGCTTACAGGGCTGATGGAACAAGGAAAAGACATTTTGAAACTTTTTATGGAGGTAAAAAAGATGCGCTTCTTAGAGAAGCAAAATTAAAAATAGAATTTAAAACTGGAAACTTTCCAGAAAAGCAAAATATTAATTTTGAAATATTTAGCGAGGAGTATTTGGCCTATCAAAAACCTATTCTATCCCCTAAAACTTATAAGACATATAGTGACAGAGTCAAAATAATTAATGAACATATTGGATATATAAAACTAAAAAATATAAATACAAAAATTCTTGATAAATTCTATAGCTACTTAAGGGATAAACATATAAATAAAAGAGGAAAGCCATATAGTCCAACTACAATTCAAGCTTACTATGCATTAATAAATAATATGTTGCAGGTTGCTGTAAAATGGGACTATATTCCAAATAATCCAAATGTAAGAATTGAAAAGCCTAAAAGAGCTAGAGCTAATATTAGTTATTATTCAGCTGAAGAAATTACAAAACTTCTTGAATGTCTTTCTAACGAACCTTTAAAATATCAAGCAATTGTTACTCTTGCTCTTGATCTTTCTTGCAGACGTGGAGAACTTACTGGTTTAACCTGGGATGATGTTAATTTAGAAACAGGCAAAATCATTATTAATAAAACAACTCAATATATTAACAGACGTATTTATGAAAAAGAGACAAAATCTGTTAATAGTGACAGAATCAATTATATTAATCCATACACTATTGAGCTACTAAAAAGATATAAAAAAGAACAATTTGAAAAACAATTAAAACTTGGTTCAAAATGGATTAAAACTAATAGAGTTTTTACAACAGATTTGGGAGGAAATATTCATCCTGATACTCCAACTAAAATATTTGAAAAAATCATAAAAAAATACAATTTAAAACATCTTACTTTTCATGGTCTAAGGCATACAGGAATTTCACATATGATTGAAAGAGGATTTCAAGCACAAATAATTTGTAGAAAAGTTGGCCATTCAAGTGTTCAAGTTACTGATACTTATTATTCACATTTCTTTGAAGATGAATTTAAACAGGCTGCAAATTCTATGAATGATATTTTTGAAAAAGTACAATAAGAAAGACGAGATTCAATATTCTGATCCCGTCTATTTTTTATATTTGAACAAATTCATTTAAAAATGATAATAAAGACTTTAATCTTTTTCTTTCTTTTCCATATTTGATGTTTGTATTTCCTATTTTTACATCTACCCATTCACTTTCTTTAATTTCAATAAATATTTTTCTATACATTTCTGAGAAATCAAATGCTAATTCCTTTTTATTCTGCTCTACATTAAAGAAATGATTAAACACATCTATTATTTCTGTGTTTTTCATTATTATACTTTTCAATTCATTTTCGCCATCTCCATTAATTATTTTGTTATAAATATTAATATCATATATTTTTATTCCTAACATTATAGGAAATAATATGTATTTTGATAATATTGCATCATACGTATTCTCTTTAAAATTAATATAATCATAAATTAGAGAAATCAAATTAAAATATCTGTTAATCTGTCTTAGTGAAAAATTGAATTGTATACAAATCTCTTTTGAACAAGTATCAAAGTATCCTCCTGAGTGTATATCTATTATATTTAAAGACCTTATATAGTTTTCTATACTTATTTCTCTTAAACTAAACTGTAAATCAAAAAATTTATCAAGATATTGATATCCGATTAATTCCTTCACCATAGAATTTTTTAATAGTATACTGTAATTCATTTAAATTAGTTGAAAATACAAAAATAAATCTTTCATCGTCAAAAAAGTGTTTAATTCTTTCTAGCAGTTTTACTGCAAAAATAGGATTACATCTATCCAGTTCGTCAACAAATATTACTAATTTATTCGTTTTCTCAACCATTATTTCTCCAAGTAATTCTTTAAAGGTGTTTTTTACTTCTTCAACAGAATATACATCCTTTGTTAATTTTGTTTGTTCTTTAGGATTATATTGTAATTCTAATCCCATACTTTTACCATAGCTATCTTGATATGACAATCCAATTTTAAAATTAGAAATAATTCTACTAATCTTTTCTTTAATAGTTTCGCTCTTTTCTTCCATTGCTTTTAAATTCGGATTTTGATCAATTATACTATAAATCAATGTTAATAATGGATCTTCATTAGAATCATATTCCCATGCATTATAATAAATTGGATATAATTCACTTTCTATATTAATATCATGTAATTGAGTAAACTTGAACTCATCTATAAACTTTTTAATTTTAGGATCAATATCAGATTCAACACAATTTAAGTTCTTTATGACTTCCATTACTTGATGAACAAAAAAGGTTTTCCCTGAACCCCATTCTCCATTTAATGAAATTATATTTACATCTTTAATCAAATATAAAATCTTTACAAATCTTTTCAATATATCATTTCTTCCTAAAACATCTTCATTTATTGTTTTAATTATATTTTCATATGTAGGTTTTAATTCTAAGTTCATTTTTTCACCTCTTTCTTTATGCATTATATCACGCTTTTCAATTTTTTACAGTATACTTCCAAGATTTCCGCCGTTTTTCCGCCGTTTTTCTCAAAAATAAAAAAATCAAGGAACTTTGAATTCCTTGATAAATTTGGTTGCGGGGGTAAGACTCGAACTTACGACCTTCGGGTTATGAGCCCGACGAGCTGCCAACTGCTCCACCCCGCGATATTCAATTTTAACTACTGTATTAGTATACTCTTCTTTTGCGTATTTGTCAACACTTTCGTAAAAATATGTATCTACTTTATACATTTTATGCCATTATTAAAAAAATATTCATCTTTTTTTAAATTAAGAAAGCTGGCCTGGAATTCCAGACCAGCAAGCACACTTATCTAATTCTGATAATTTTTTTCTCCCATTCATTTTCACTAACCTTTGTGAAGCCATTTCTAACAGCAGCCGCCATAAACTGGGGCTTATCATTAGTGGCATACATACGAACCCTTTTTACTTCAGGTTCATTTTCTCTCACATAATTGATAAATTCTTCTACAGCCTCTGTAGCAAATGGGCTATTATCCTCATACCAAGGGAACAGCCAAATGTCTGTTGAAAGTATATTTGCAAGTTCATAGAACTGAATTACTCCCAACATGTTTCCAGACATTTTATCTGCAATTATCAAGGTGTATTCATTATCCACTTCCTGAATCATATCGTTAATACTTGCATCTTTTATTTTTGCCGGTCCGAATGGTATTTTGTGTGCTATACACCTACCAATTGTTACTTTGTCCCGTTCTTTAAACTTCCTGAGATAAAGATGGTTAGGGTGTTTTTGATTGTACATAAAAAAGCCTCCTTTTTTAGTGTACATAAAGTATAGCACACATTCTAAGTAAAAGCAAATTTTAGCTGTTTATTGTTGGTATTCTTAATGTTTCTCCAACATAAATTAAATTTGGATTTGCTATGTCATTTAATTCTACAATACTTTTTATAGTTACTCCGATATTCTCTAGCTATTTGTGTTAAAGTATTTCCTCTTCTTACTATATACAATCTATGACTAGTATCATGTATCTTGTAGTCACCTAGTATTGGAACTTTCAGTTCTTGACCAACATAAATCAAATTTGGATTTGCTATACTATTTATTCTTGCCAAATATTGATATGAAGTATTGTATTTAATCGCAATACCGCTTAACGTTTCTCCCCTGTTAACCCTTATATATTTAAATTCTTGATTTTTATCTGTTACTGTATCTTTTGGAATTTGTGACACATTATTTAAAAATACTCCATTTGTAAAATAATCTCTATCTACATTTCCATCTATTCCATTTACTCTACCTCTATCTGAATATTGAAAACCTACCCAAAATTTCCATTTACCATTACTTTCTGGTTCTTCTACAAAATAATCTGCAACCCAAATAGGATAATCATCTGCTAGTTCTTTACTAAATACTGTTCTTGCATTATATGCATCACTATAAATTACGCATTCTTTACCACTTAATTTTTCTACCGTTTCTAAAAACACTCTTGAAATTTCGTTTATAGTACTAACATCTAAGCCATCAAACACTTCAAAATCCATTGCTAATCTACAATCTGGTTCTAAACCTTTTATATTGCTAACAAAAAATTCCGCCTCTTCTTTTGCTTCTGCCTCATTTGTTGCTGTTAAAAAGTGATAAAATCCAGTTCTTAATCCATTTGCTTTTGCCTTTTCGTAATTCTCTCTAAAATATGGATCAACATAGCCTCTTCCTTCACTTGCTCTAATATACACTACTTCAATCCCGGCTCTTGCAACTTCTCCAAAGTCTATATTCCCTTGCCACTCACTTACATCTATTCCATTATATAGCTTTTCTGATGATTGTGAAAAAGCAAATGTCTGAGTGCTAATTGCTACAATTATTGCCACTAGCAATATACTTAAAAAAATCTTTCTCATAAATACCTCCTCTTAAAATTTTATGACTAATATATTTGTTTATTACTCTAAAATATGGTAATATAGTTATTGGTGATAAATATGAAATTTTTAAATGAAATATTAGACTTCTTTAAAAATCTTACTATTGAAAATGCAGTAGATATTGGAATAGGACTAGCGATTATTGTAATTTTTAAAATAATAAGCTCGCCTATTGCATATATGATAGTAAAGATGTTTAAATTTAAAGTTAAAGATAAAAATAAAATTAAAAATAATGGATTTTATAAACCATTAAAATCATTCTTTGTTATTCTTGGAATATACATTGGATTTATGGTTTTAAAATTACCAGCAGATATCTTTGCTGTTATAACTAAAATATTTAAAATATGTGTTATATTACTTGCTACAAAAGGGTTTTCTAATTTATTTGATTCAAATTCTGAATCATTTGCTAAATTACGTGAAAAACTTAACTTTGATGGAAATGACACAACAATTAACTTTTTTAGTAAAGTAGCTAAGGCATTAATTTATATAATAGCTGGATTTATTTTAATTACTGAACTTGGTTATAACTTAGGTGGTTTAGCAACAGGTCTTGGAATTAGTAGTGTTGTAATCGCACTTGCTGCCCAAGATATTGCCAAAAGCTTTTTAGCAGGTATTTCTATAATATCTGATAGACCTTTTGAAATAGGTGATTATATTACTGTTGGTGATCTTTCTGGAACTGTAGAAGATATTACATTTAGGACAACAAGAATAAGAAATGCTGATGATCAAGTTATAGTTCTTCCAAACAGTGTTTTAACAGATAATAATATTATAAATTCATCAAAAAGAGATTGTAGAAGATTCCGTATTGTACTTACACTTGAATTGGATACTCCTTTAGAAAAAGTAACTCAATTAACAGAAAATATAAAATTAGCTTTAACAACTCACCCACAAGTTATTAATGAAACTGTAAAAGTATTTTTTGAAACAATTTCTGCTGATGGAATTGATTTATCAATTGACTTAAAAACTAGTGCTTTAGAATACGTTGATTATTTAAAATTCAAAGAAGAAATAAATTACACTTTATTAGATATGGTAAATCAAGCAAAAATAGGTCTTGCATATCCATCACAATCAATTTATTTAAAGAAGGACTAAAAAATGTTAAATAGTTGTACTCTATGCCCACATAATTGTAAAGTTAATAGATTAGAAGGAAAAAAAGGTAGATGTAAGTGTGATAATACATTAAAGATTGCACTTGCATCTTTGCATATGTTTGAAGAACCCTGTATTAGTGGAACAAACGGCTCTGGAACAGTGTTTTTTACTAATTGCAATTTGAATTGTATATATTGCCAAAACTATGAGATTAGCCAAGAACGGAAAAGGTAAAGAAATTACTGTACAAAATCTTTCTGATATTTTTGTTAAACAACAAGAAAAAGGTGCTCACAATATAAATTTAGTAACACCTACAATGTATGTGTACCAAATAATTGAAGCAATTAAACTTGCAAGAAAAACTGGGTTAAAAATTCCAATTATATATAATTCTAATGGATACGAAAATGTAGAAACAATAAAAATGTTAAATGGCTATATTGATGTTTATTTACCTGATTTAAAATATTACACAAATGAATTGTCTAAAAAGTATTCTAATGTGGATAATTATTTTGAAGTTGCAACAAACGCTATAAAAGAAATGTACTCACAAGTTGGAAATGCTGTTTTTGATGATAATGGAATTATTCAAAAAGGAGTTATTATTCGTCATTTAGTTCTTCCAAATCATATTCAAAATACAAAAAATATTTTAAAATGGATTAATGAAAATTTGCCAAAAGATATATATGTAAGTGTAATGGCTCAATATTTTCCAACTTATAAAGCAAAAAATGATTCTTTAATAAACAGAAAATTAAATAAAAAAGAATATAAGGAAGTTTTAAACTACTTATATTCTCTGGATTTACAAAATGGGTATATTCAAGAATTGGGAAACCATGAAGAAGAATATGTTCCAGATTTTAATTTAACTTTCTAATTCTTGCTTCATTTTTAAATACACATCATTTTTTAATTTTTCTGTGGCTTGCTTTTTATCTAGATTTTGGTCTGGATAAATTGCTGGCAATACGTAAAGCTCTATAAAGGGCTTCTTTTTTATATATTTTCTTATTCCATATGGTTTAACAAATTTATATACCATTGGTACAATTGGAACATTATTTTCTACGGCTAATTTAAATGCTCCATTTTTAAATTTTCTTAGTTTTTTGTAATATGGCCACAATGATGCTTCTGGATAAAAGTGCACAGTTTTATTTTCTTTTAATAATTTATTTATTGATAAAAAGAATTTTTCTTTATTGTGCAATCCTTCTGGTATTGGAAATGCATGTAATAGTCTAATAATATGCCTAATTACTGGTATTTCAAAATTTGATTTAATACTTACAAAGTATAAACTTTTTGGAGTATTTGCAATTGCATTCATTGTACAATCCATTGGATGCACATGGTTTGATACTGTTATTTTTCCTGTTTTTATTTTTGTAAGATTTTTTCTTCCATATATTTTAAAATTGTACATTATTTTATTATATACAACCAATATTGGCCAAACTATTATATATAGCAAAGTTGAGGCAATTTTAAACATTATTCCCTCTTTTATGTAGTCGTAATCCTCATCGATTTCTATATCTAAGGGAGTCCACATGTTTATTATATGCTCATCTTCATTTTCTAAATTTTTCTCAATTTTTTCTATATTCTCTAATTGCATCTTCAAACATTCCTTCTATTTTTTTCATGCTTTTTTCTATTCTATAATTTTCTGCATGTTTTGCATATTTTGTTTCCATTTGTTTTCTTTCAGCTTCATTTTCAATCCAGTAATCAATTTTTTTAGCTAAATCATCACTGTTTCCTGCTTCAAATAAACTTCTGTCATCTAGTGCAAATTGAGGAGTTGCAGATTTTGGACTGTTCGCAATTATAGGAACTATTCCACATGCAAATGCTTCTATACAAGATATTGCTTCTATCTCTGCATCTGCCGAATGTATATAAAGGTCTGTCATTCCAAGTAATTCTAATAAGTGTTCTTTATCGAAAAAGCTTATTACTGGTTCATTTACTAATTTTTCTCCTAATTTTTTATATTTATTATATTTTGGTCCTTTTCCAGCAAGTACTAATTGAATTTTATCACTATATTTTGATTTAGAAATTGCTTCAAATATTAAATCTTGTCTTTTTTCATTTGATAATCTTCCTATCATTGTAATTACAAATTTATCTTTAAATTCAGGACTTTTTTCGTTTTTTCTATATTTAAATTCTTGGCCTACTCCATTTGATATTACATAGGTTTTAGCAGTATAACCATGTTCTTTTAATTCATTTGCTATAAAGTTACTTGGGCAATGAATATGTTTAAATTTATTGAAAAATTTATCTCTAAAGAAGCTATATATTTTATCATTTACCTTTGTATTTTTCCCAAGCCCTATTGTATATGTTATATTTTCTGGTTGTACATGAAAAGCAGCTGTACGTGGTGTTCCCAGTTTTTCTGCTATTTCTAGCGCTTCATAAGATAAGAAAAATGGCATGTAAAAATGGACCACATCAACTTTTGAAATAGCCTCTTCTAATACATCTTTGTTTGGAACAGCAAATGTCATACCTTGAGATTTTATTATTTTAGAAACTATTATTGGTAGTGGCAATTTTTTAACTACATATTTATTTTTTGCTGGTTTTCCTGTACTTACAACATATACTTCATGTCCTAAATTCATTAACCCTTCTGCAAATCTTTTTGCAGAAATAGTTGTACCATTATTTGCATCATCAAATTGGTCTATAACTATCAAAATTTTCATTAATATCAACCTCGCACAATACTATACAATAAAACTCGAAAAAAATCAACTTTTGTAATCTGTGGGGAAAAAGGGGTCAGACCCCTTTTTCCCCACTGTCCCCTTTTTCTCTTGTTTTTATTTTTAAGTAGTGATATAATTTTGGCGGAATGGAGGGAGAGAAATGAAAGATTTATTAAAAAGAGCAGGCTTTACATCTATACTATCTTCACTAGTATTTTTACTTTTAGGTATTTTACTTGTTGTAAATCCAGATGCTATGGTTCAAGCAGTTTCTTATGTAATTGGTGTATTACTTATTGCTATTGGAATTGTTAAAGTCATATCTTATTTTACATCAAAAGATGATTATCTATTTTATGATTACAGACTTATATATGGTGCTTTATGTATAATTTTAGGTATACTTGTAACAGTTAGTGGTAATGCAATTGCTTCATTTTTTAGAATTATTATAGGTATATGGATAATTTTAAGTGGTATAGCAAGATTAGACCTTTCTGTAAGACTTAAAGGAGCTGACACTGGCTACTGGATTTTAAGTTTACTTCTATCTATTTTAATACTTGTTGCTGGTGTTTATGTAATGTTTGCACCTGGTACAATATTAGTTACATTAGGAGTTATCTTAATTGCTTATTCTATTATGGATATAATAGAAAGTATTATATTTATGTGTAATATGAATAAATTGTTAAAATAAAACAAAAAAAGGACTTTTAGTCCTTTTTTTGTGCTCTTTTTGTACTCTATTTTATAATTTCTATTAATTCTTTGTTTTTATCTCTTATTTTAAGTATTACTAAAATTATTGCCGTTATTACAAATGTAATTAAATATATTAATAAACTTGTTTTCCAATTTCCATTAGAAATATTTGCTCCAACCATTGTAGATGTAATTACAGATGGAAATCTTACAAGTGTTGCTATTAATATAAACCTTAGTGGTTTTACTGGTAAAAGTCCTCCAAGATATACAAATAAATCTTTTGGAGTTCCTGGCAAGAAAAATATTAGGCATAAAATAATTTCTAAGTTTGTTTCGTTTTTTAGTAGTTTACTATTCATTACTTTTTCCACTTTTTCTTTTTTGAAGAAATTATATAAATATTTTTCTCCTAATTTTCTTACAGAAAAGAATATTATTATTGTAGTAATAAGTATAGATACTGTTATAAATAGCCATCCTCCCCATGTACCATAACACATTCCTGCAAGTACCTCAAATGGTTCTCCTGGTAATATCACTAATAATATTTGCAATACTTGCAAACTAAATAGTAATAGCAATCCTAAAAATCCCATGCTATTTATTTTGTTTTTAAAAGCTATTTGTCCTTCTGTTGTAGATAGATCCATCATAAATGGAGCAATTTTCCAAAAAAATATTGCTAGTGCTACTAATATTACAACTGTTAATGTTATTTTAATTATTTTTATTTTGTTTTGATTTTTCATTTAATTCCTTCCTTATTATTAAGAGTTTAGCATTTCAAAATACAAAAGTCAAACAAATTCCAATTTATTTTACTGTTCTCTAATTCTATGTTATAATTATATTCAGTTTTTTAAGGAAGGGATTTTTATGAATTTAAATATAGTTTTAGTAGAACCAGAAATTCCTCAAAACACAGGCAATATTGCAAGAACTTGTGCAGCAATTGGTGCTAAGTTGCATTTGGTAAGGCCTTTAGGATTTGAAATTTCTGATAAATATGTAAAAAGAGCTGGTCTTGATTATTGGGATAAATTAGACATAGAAGAACATAATTCTTTATCTGCTTTTTTGAAAAAATATCCAGTAAATAATAATATGTTTTTAGTTACAACAAAAGGGCAACATTGTTATTCTGATGTTAATTATTCTAAATTAGATGAAGTTTTTCTTTTGTTTGGAAAGGAAACCAAAGGACTTCCAGAAAGTTTATTAAAAGAGCATTTAGAGAACACTATAAGAATTCCTATGAGAGAAACTTTACGTTCTCTTAATTTATCTAATTCTGTAGCTATTGTTGCATATGAAGTCTTTAGACAAAATAACTTCTGCAATTTAGAAGAAATAAGTAAATATTTTAATTAATTTGCTTTTATTTAATTATTAAATTATAATATATTTATAATATTAAAAGGAGGAGCTAAATGTCATTTTTTTACACTATATTATCATCATTTTGGTTTGAAGTTATAATTAGACTTATATTAGGATTTCTTTTAGCTGGATTTATTGGTGCAGAAAGAGAATCTGTAAATAAACCTGCTGGCTTTAAAACGCACTCTCTTATTGGAGTAAGTGCAGTACTTATAATGCTTTGTGGTGAATATTTAAGCAACAATTATTCTGTTGATGCATCTAGAATACCAGCTCAATTACTTTCTGGTATCGGATTTATTGGTGCTGGTACTATTTTAAGAGATGGCTTTAATGTAAAGGGATTAACTACTGCTTCTAGCTTGCTTGCAGTAACTTGTATAGGACTTAGTATTGGAGCTGGCTTTTATATAGGTGGAATTATTGCTACAGTATTTGTATATATTATTCTTTCTCATTCTCATAATTTATTTGAATCATTAGATCATTTCACTAATGTTTCCTTAAGCGTTACAGTTAAAGATTATACAAATACCCTACTAGAAATACAAAAAATATTAGATAAATACGAAATTAATATTAAAAAAATCAAAAATGGTCAACCAGATGAAGAAAATGTAACTGATTTACAATTAATTTTTAGATATCATAAAGATGTAAATATAAATTCCGTTTTTACAGAAATTTCTGCTTTAGAGAATGTAACTGATTTAGAAGAAGGATAGAGTAAAGCTCTATCCTGTTTTGCTTAATATATCCTTTTTCATTTTATTCATTATTTTTTTCTCTAGCCTAGATATATAACTTTGTGAAATTCCAAGCATATCTGCTACTTCTTTTTGTGTTTTTTCTGTTCCACTTATGAATCCAAATCTCAGCTCCATAATATTTTTTTCTCTATTACTTAATTTTTCTATAGAAGCTTTTAGTAATACTTTATCCACTTCGTCTTCTATTCCTCTAGAAGTAATATCTGGTTCTGTTCCCAAAATGTCTGAAAGCAGTAATTCATTTCCATCACCATCTTGATTAAGTGGCTCATCTATTGATATTTCACCTTTTATTCTGTTACTTCTTCTTAGATACATTAAGATTTCATTTTCTATACATCTAGAAGCATAGGTAGCAAGTTTTATGTTTTTACTTATATTAAATGTATTTATTGCTTTCATTAATCCTATTGTTCCAATTGATATTAAATCTTCTATTCCTACACCTGTATTTTCGAATTTTTTAGCAATATATACTACCAATCTTAGGTTCCTTTCTACTAAGATTTGTCTTGCTTCTAAATCCTTATTTTCTAGTTTAATTAATAATTCTTCCTCTTCATCCGAACTTAATGGCGGAGGTAATTTTTGACTACCTGCTATATAAAAAATCGGCAGATTTTCTATCTCCTCATTGTTTAAATATTTAACATAGATTGTACTAATTTTAGATTTTAACAGTTCTAATATGTTCATTCTCTTCATTTCCTCCTTTGTTTTCTAAAAGTTCTAGACCTATTAGTGCTCTATATTTTCCTGTTTTGCTTAAAGAGCCATCATATATACCTATTATTATATTTTTTATAAATACTACATCTTCTTGTGTATTTACTGTTAGTCCATCTGCTTTTATTCCTATTAGCATTCCATTTTCTTTTCCTAATGACATAAATGGTATTAGTCTTATTTTTGATAGGTACTCTCCTAAATCTATTTCTTTCCCTTCTATAATATTTGATAGATTGTTTAATATTTTTTCTGGTATTACTCCTTTTAATACGTCTTTTTCTACAACTGCTACTGGTATTTTTGTAATTGGTTCCTTTAAAAAGTTTCCTGTATCTAGTATTGCTTTTGTATACACACTATTTGAGTTTATATTTATTTTGATATTGCAAAGCATGTCTTTTTTGCTTAATTTTCCTTTTATGTTTTTAAATGCTGTTGTTATAATAATAAATCCAACCATTCCTCCTGCTAGTACAATTTTTATTGGATATGTACCAATTAACACACCGTTTTTCCATTAATATGTTTTGTGGACTTACAAAATATAAAAGCGCAAAAGCCACTCCTCCAAATGTAAATGAAGTTAAATAAAATATTATAAACTCTTTAAAAAACAATTTTACATTTAATGGTTTGAATGCAATATATACCATGGCAATAGAAAGTATTATTTTTAAAAATATGCTGGAACATATTTCCAGTACTGATATATATGAAAGTACTGCATAAACACTTCCTATACTACTAGCTACAAGGGTTCTAATTATTTTTTTTGGTGCTTTTATAATTATTCCAGTTGCAAATATAATAATATAATTCATAAATAAATTTTCTAAAAAAATTATATCTATATATATGGTCAATAGGTCACCTCGTATTCTTTTACACAAATTACAGTTGTGAATACTAATCTGTGTTAAATATTGTACTACTGTTTGTTTAAATAATGTGTCATTTTGTGAAGGCGAAAAAAAGAAATAATCTACTATTTTAGATTATTTCTTATTCATTTTTATTTTAATAATTATTGTTTAGGAAAAATCGACTTTTCTTTTAGCGATTTTTAAGATTTTTCCTTATTATTTATTTCCTTTTTTTCTTAAGAAAGAAGGTATGTCTAAATCATTTTGATTGTCTTTATTTTCTACTGGAGTTGGTATTGAGTTTATTTTTTTATTCCATGTATTTGTTACTAAGTTTTCAACTCCTATGCTTGAAATTGGTGGTTCTTGTTGTTCAAAACCTGTTGCGATAACTGTAATTGAAATTTCATCTCCTAAGTTTTCGTCTGTAACTACACCAAATATAATATTTGCTTCTGGATCAACACTTCTTTGTACTAATTCTGCTGCTGTATTTGCTTCTTGTAATCCTAAATCGTTTCCACCTGTAATGTTTATTATAACTCCTCTTGCTCCTTCTATTGATGTTTCTAGTAATGGACTTTGAATAGCTTGTTTCGCAGCATCTTCTGCTCTGTTTTCTCCACTTGCTCTACCAATTCCCATGTGTGCCATACCTGTATTTAACATTACTGCTTTAACGTCAGCAAAGTCTAAGTTAATTAGTCCTGGTACAGAAATTAAGTCTGATATACCTTGAACACCTTGTCTTAAAACGTCATCAGCCATTTTAAATGCTTCTACAATTGATGTTCTTCTATCAATAATTTGTAACAATTTATCATTTGGTATTACAACTAATGTATCTACTTTTTCTTTTAAGTTTGCAATTCCTTTTTCTGCTTGAGTAAGTCTTTTCTTTCCTTCAAATGTAAATGGTTTTGTTACAACACCTATTGTTAATATTCCTAATTCTTTTGCTGCTGCTGCAACTATTGGAGCTGCTCCTGTTCCTGTTCCGCCTCCCATTCCGGCTGTAACGAATACCATATCTGCTCCTCTTAACATTTCAGCAATTTCAGCTTTGCTTTCTTCTGCTGCTTGCATACCGATTTCTGGATTTGCTCCTGCTCCAAGTCCTCTTGTTAGTTTTTCTCCTATTTGAATTTTAGAACTTGCTTTTGATAATTGAAGAGCTTGTCTATCTGTATTTATTGCTATAAATTCTACACCTTTAATTCCTGATTCAATCATTCTATTTATAGCATTATTTCCTGCTCCTCCTACACCTATAACTTTTATTGTTGCTGTTCCGTCCATCATGTAATTATTGTTTTCATCGTAATCTGTTTCCATCATAGTGTTAATCCTCCTTCATTTTTGGGTTTGGAATTTTAAAGTTATTTTCGCACTTCTTTCTTATTCCAAATATATTTTTTTAAAATTTAAAACTTAATTATGAATAGAAAAATTCTTTTATTCTTTCTAAAATATTTCTAAATATATTTTCATCAGATACTGTGTCAATACTGCTAGAAACAGTCTTTGCAAATGGTCTTGATGCAATATATTTAATTAATGCATAGCTAGATCTATAATTTGGTTTTATTGTACTTACTAGTCTTCCAGTTGATATTTTAACAGGTATATTTAATGTTATTTTTCCTGCTACATCGCTTTTATTTATATTTGTTATTCCTTGACCTGTTAGTACAACATTATTTATATTTGATTTTACTCCTGCATTTGTTATATCTTTATTTACTAATGAGAACATTTCTTCTACTCTTGCTTCTATTACTTCTATTAGCTCTGAGCTTTTTATTGTTTTTGTTCTCTCTTCGCCTTTATATGTATTTAAAATTATGTCTGTATCGTTATCTATAAATGATTTTAATGCTAATCCATATTGTTTTTTTAATCTATCTGCTTCTTCTTCTGTTATATTAAAAACATAAGCAATATCTGATGTAATATTATCTCCACCTAAAGGAATTGTATTTGTATAAATAAAAGTATTTCCTTCAAACACACCTATGTCTGTATTTCCTGCTCCAATATCTAATATCATTACATTATCTGTTAATTCATTTTTGTCTAGCACAAGTCCTCTTTCAGAAAGTACATTTGGAACTATTCCATCTATTTCTATACCTGCTTTTTTAAAAACGCTTGTTAATTGTTTTACATATTCTTTATCTGCTAATATAACTTGTCCTTTTACTGTAAATGATGAACTTAGGCTTCCTACTGGATCGTCTATCATTCTACCATTGTCTAATATAAATTGATTTGCAATAATATCTATTAAAACTTGATTTTCTGGTATATCAATATCTCTAACTTGCATTATTGCAGATGTGACATCTCTTGTTGATATTCCAGCATATTTATCTTTTGCTTCTTTTACAATACTATTTTGTACAATTGTAACGTATTTACCTGGTATTGTAACATAAGCTGAATGTATTTTTATATTCGCTTCTTCTTCTGCAGATTTTATTGTTTTTGCAACTGCAGCAGCTATTTCTTCTTCATCTGTGATTTTTGATTTTTTCATTCCAAGGCATTTGCATTCACTTGTTGCTATAACTTCAATTTGATTAAAGCTATTAACTTCGCCAACGCTTGTATTTACTTTGGATGTTCCTATGTCGATACCTACAATTATATCACCGATTGCCAAGACAAACTCCTCCATTTTTACAGTATATTTTTTTACTGCTACTAGAATATTATATTTTAGGTAAAAAGTCAATAGAAAATGTTACATTTTTGTAATATTTTCGTAACGTTTTCGTAATAATAAAAGTCAGACATTAGAACCTGTAAAAATTGTTTTCCCTAAGAGTTCTATCTCTGACCATTTATCATTATTTATTTTTCAAGTAGCCGATTTTTCTATATATATATGACATCGCTTTAAATAAATTATTTACTATTGGGTTAAATATTATATAGATTTCTCCTATGAATTCTGTAAAGTCTGGATTAAATCCTTTTTTAAATTTATATACCCCATAAGAATCTGAATGTTCATCTTTAAATCCTGAAATTCCTCTAAAGTCATATACATCACATTTATTTTCTAATGCCCATTTTATCATTTCCCATTGTAGTAAATAGTTAGGCATTAAATTTCTTTTTTCATTTTTGCTTCCACCGTATAAATACCAAACTTTATTTCCATATAGTATAGGCATTGTTGCAGCAATAACTTCTCCTTCATATTCTGCTAACATTATTCTAACATGTTCTGGTCCAAGGCAGTCATAAATTTTTTCATAATATTCAATGCTTCTAATTATAAAGTTATCTCTGCTTCCAGTTTCTTTCATTGTTTTATAAAATTCTGGTAAATCTTCTTTTGTTCCAACTCTTACAGTAACGCCTTTTCTTGCTGATAATCTAATGTTGTATCTAGTTTTTTGATGAAATGATTGTAACACTTCCTCTTCTGTTTTATTTGTTAGATTTAACCTGAATACATATTTAGGTTGTATTACATCATTTACACTTTTAATATTTTGTTTTACTTTTATTCCAGCCTCTTTTATTATTCTTTTAAACTCTTCGTCATCTACTAAAACATCTGGATCTGCTCTAAATATAAATGCTTTATATTTTTTTGCAATTTTTCTAATTTCATCTGCTAACTCTTTAATTATTTTTTCATTATATATATCACATATTGGTCCTCTTGGTGCATACATTATATATCTGTTTAAAACAGGAACTTTTCTTAATAGCACACTTAAGTATGCATTTATTTTACCATTTTCGCCATGTAATATAATCTCTTCATGTTTCCACTCTGATTTTACTTTTGCCCATTCTGGAGATTGTAAAAAGTGAGCTCTTTCATGTTTTGTAATAAATTCTTCTATTTCTTTTCTTTCTTTTGAATCAGTTTCCAATCTTATATTTCACCTCATATTTTTGCAATTTTCTGGATTGTTTTTCCAACATTATTCACCTTTTAATTTTTCTGCTCTGTCTGCTGCAATTAGATTGTCTATCATTTCATCTAATCCACCATTTAAGAAATTTTCCATTTGATATATACTCATTCCTATTCTGTGGTCTGTAATTCTTCCTTGTGGGTAGTTATATGTTCTTATCTTTTCACTTCTATCTCCACTACCAACTTGTGATTTTCTTTCGTTTGCAAGTTCTGCGTCTTGTTTTGCTTTTTCTTGTTCATATATTCTAGATTTTAATAATCTCATTGCATACTCTCTATTTTGAGTTTGTGATCTTTCTGTTTGACATTCTGCTACTATTCCTGTTGGTTCATGTATTAATCTTACTGCTGATGATGTTTTATTTACATGTTGTCCACCTGCCCCTGATGCTCTAAACACTTCCATTTTTACATCTGCTGGATTTATTTCTATTTCTACATCTTCTACAACTGGTAATACTGCAACTGTTGCTGTTGATGTATGAATTCTTCCACTGCTTTCTGTATCTGGAACTCTTTGAACTCTATGAACTCCACTTTCGAATTTTAGTCTACTATATGCACCTTTACCTGTAACCATAAATGTTACTTCTTTATATCCGCCAAGTCCTGTTTCATTTTCATTAAGTACATCTATTTTCCAATGTCTATTTTCTGCATACATTGAGTACATTCTAAATAATGTTCCTGCAAATAATGCTGCTTCTTCTCCTCCAGCACCTGCCCTTATTTCGCAGATTATATTTTTATCGTCATCTGGATCTTTTGGAATTAATAATATTTTTAATTCTTCTTCTATTTTAGGTAATTTTTCTTTTATCTCTTCTATTTCCATTTCTGCTAATTCTTTTAATTCTTTATCATTTAGCATTTCTTTTGCTTGTTCTAAATCTTTATTTGCTTTTTTGTACTCTCTATATTTTTCTACAACATCTACCATTGCAGCATGCTCTTTCATAAGCTTTTGCCACTCGCTTTGTCTTGCAATTACTTCTGGGTCACTAATTTTTTTACTAACCTCTTCAAACCTTTTCTCTACGTCTTCTAGTTTTTCAAACATATATATCTCTCCTTTTAACCTAATTATTATACACAACTATTGCAGATTTTTCAACTTACATTTTACAGATTAACTAAATTATATTCTATATTTAATTTATCTAAAATTTCTTTTTCTCTATTTGTACATGTAAAAATAATAATTTGGTTATTATAATTGGAATCTAAATACTTTATAACATTCTCTAATCTTTGGTTATCAAAATATGCAAAACTTTCGTCTAGTATTATTGGAATAGTTTCTTTTGTTATTTCTTTAGTTGCAGATAATCTAAGAGATAAATATAATTGATCTATTGTTCCTATACTTAATTTATTACATTCTATGTATTCTCCATTTTCTGCTTCTATTGTTAGTCCTGTATCTGAGTTAAAATTTGCTTTTTTATATTTTCCATCAGAAATCATTTCTATGTTATTTGATAATTCTTTTGTGAATTTTGGTGTTATATTCTTTTTTATTTCATCATAAGATTCTTCCAATGTCTCTTTTGCTAAATTTATTATTTTATTTAATTCTTCTAATTCTTTTTTTTGTTCATACAAATATTCTAGTTTCTCTTCACATGCTATTTTATTATCTAATTTTTCATTAATATTTTTTTCTTCTATATTAATAGTATTTATTCTAATTAAATTTAAATTTAATTGTTTTTCTAAATAATCGATATTATAATTTATTTCCTTTAAATTATCATTAAATAAATTATCAATTTCTATTTCATTATTAAATTTATTTTTTATTTCTTTTATTTTTATTTTATTTTTTTCTTCTATATTATTTTTTATTTCATTTATTTCTTTTTCTGTGTTTTTAATATTTTCTTCTAATATTTCTATTTCTTTTTCTATTTTTATTTTTTCTAGATTATTTATTTTTTCTTTTTTATTTAATTTATTTTTATTTAAAATAAATATTATTAAATTAATTATTAAATAAGCCACAGTTACTATAATTACTGTATAGTCTATAATTTTAGAAAATTTAATTATATTAATTAAAATATTTAAAATTATTAAAGTCCCCATTAATATTATATTTAAAATATTTTTATTGTTTTTTATTTTTTTATTGTTT
>ULMG01005599.1_pt1 | contig 77630 bp, 72 predicted proteins | sample 1951601 | NCBI WGS metagenome assembly ULMG01 (sample SAMEA4835545, study PRJEB28245) | human gut metagenome | biome: gut microbiome; material: fecal sample | place: Denmark | collected 2008
CCTGTCCTGTATTTATGGCGACTATCACTTAAATCCTTATAAAATGGGAGTTTTTAAGAATTGAGATCTTGCATGTTTTAATAAAAAAGGAAGAAAAATAATAAAAAATAGGTTAAAATATACTCATTTTTGAGAGGAATTAGGGTACTGGCTCGTAACGTGTCGACACATTTTATATTTATAAAAAGAGGTGAAATTATGAATTTAGATTTTGTAAGAAATGATTTTAGATTTAATGCTCGTACATCTGCTGTCATTTATAATAAAGATTTAAGCAAAGTCTTATTATTTAATGTTGAAGGTAGAAATTTCTATATGTTGCCTGGTGGTAGAATAGAAGAATTAGAAGAAAGTATAGATACAATAAAAAGAGAAATAAAAGAAGAAATTGGATGGGATAATATTACATATACTTTTCTAGCTTTGAGCGAAGAATTTGTAACAGATAAAGGGTATAATAATCATCAAATCAATATTATCTATAAGGGAATATATAATGATGAGATTAAAGAAACTAAATTTAAAGGATTAGAAGGAGATTGGATTAACTTTGAGTGGGTTGATGTAAATAATATAAACAATTACAAGATTTTTCCTGAAGGAATTGCTGGAGTAATAAATGGAAGAAGCAAATCTAATCATTTTATTAATAATCTAATTAAAGAAGTTAACCTAAATGAATGAAAATAAAACTAATATAAACTGGTTGATAACAGTTTAGTCAAGACTACTCCCAAGCCCTTATAATATAAGGCAAAATTCCAAAATAGATCTTACACGTTTATGTTAAAATATATTAAAATTTGGTAAATATAAGCATAAAAAGTTTATTTTTAAGTAAAAATTGTTTAGGAATGGATATGGTGAGAACGGCTAGTCAAGACCGAATGAAAATAAAGGTGAAATTATGAAAGATTGGACAAATTATCAAAATGAAACTTATGGTGATGACGTGTGTAAATTACTTATTGAATTTTCAGATAATTATAAAATAGATAATGCAATTGATTTAGGTTGTGGTAGTGGAAACAAAACTGTTTATATGATTAAAAATGGTATTAAAGTTTTAGCTATTGATAGACAATTAAATCAAGATTTTATTTTAAATAGGTTATCAGATAATGAGAAAAAAATGATTTCATTTAAAGAAAGTAGTTTTGAAGATGTAGAATTACCTAAGACTAAGTTACTTACAGCATTCTTTAGTATCCCATTTTGTAATCCTAACAATTTTGATGAACTATGGACTAAAATTTATAATTCAATTGAAGATAATGGCTATTTTGTAGGGCAATTATTTGGTGATAGAGACGCTTGGAATGTTGTCGAATCAATTAATACATTTTCAATAGATAAAGTAAAAGAGTATTTAAAAAATTATAATATAATCAAATTAGAAGAAATTGAATATGATAGAGAGAGTGATAATAAAAAGTGGCACTTTTATGATATAATAGCACAGAAAAAAGTAGGTGATAAGCATGAATAATGAAAATAAAACTAATATAAATTGGTATCCTGGTCATATGGCTAAAACTAAGAGGTTAATAAAGGAAAAGTATGATCTTATTGATATTGTTTATGAAGTAATAGATAGTAGAATACCTTATTCTTCTAAGATAAAAGATATTGATGAATTATTAAAGAATAAACCAAGAATTTTGATAATGACTAAAAAAGACTTGTGTGATTTGAAGGAAACTTTAAAATGGAAAGAATATTATGAGGAACAAGGATATTTTGTTTTGATGGTTGATTTAACTAAAAATGATTCTATTAATGAATTAGTAACTTTAACTCATGAAGTTATGAATGATGTTCAATCTAAGAGAAAAGAACAAGGAATGAGTGAAAAACAAATAAGAGCATTAGTTGTTGGAATTCCTAATGTTGGAAAGAGTACTTTGATTAATAGAATGGCAGGACGTAAAGCGGCTGTTGTTGGAAATAATCCGGGAGTAACCAAAAATTTAAGTTGGTTAAAAACAAAAAGTAATATTTTATTACTTGATAGTCCAGGTATTTTGTGGCCCAAATTAGCTAGTGAAGAGGTTGGATTAAATTTAGCAAGTATGAGTGCAATCCCACGAGATATTTTGCCAGTAGACAGAGTTGCTGTACATATTTTGAATAAATTGAATGATTTTTATCCACTTTTCTTAAAACAGAGGTATAATATTGAGAAAATGGATAATGATGAGCTAGAAAATATCTATGATATTATAGGAAAAAAAATGGGGGCTATTGTGTCTGGTGGTGAAATAGACTATGATCGTGTAAGTAGGACTATTTTGGAAGATATAAAAAATGAAAGAATAAAAGGAGTAACATTTGATAGGAAAAATAAGGAGTAGGTGTAGTACTTAATGAAAAAAGAGCAGTCAAAAGAAGATTTACTGAAGTATGAGAAAGAGTTATATAAAAAGGGTTTTAAATTAATTGCAGGAACGGATGAGGTTGGTAGGGGACCTTTAGTTGGACCGGTTGTTGCAGCCGCAGTTATTTTACCCAAAAATTATCAACTTGATGGTTTGACTGATTCCAAAAAATTATCTGAGAAAAAACGTGATAAATTTTATGACATTATTATGAAAGAAGCTGTCAGTGTTGGCATTGGTGTTGTTGATGCTAAGACGATTGATGAAATAAATATTTTGGAAGCTAGTAGATTAGCTATGAAAAAAGCAATTATGAATCTAAAGATTGTGCCAGAATATGTTCTTTCGGATGCAATGAAATTAAACAATATAGATATTCCTTATACTGATATTATCCATGGAGATGCTTTGTCGCTATCAATAGCGGCAGCATCTGTTATTGCTAAAGTAACAAGAGATCGAATGATGTATGAACTTGATGTGCAGTATCCTTTGTATGGTTTTGCTAAACATAAAGGTTATCCAACGAAATTACATTTAGAAAATTTGCGTAAATATGGGGTTTTAGATAACTATCGTTTTAGTTATAAGCCGGTTAAAGAAATATTAATGGAAAAAGGTAGGGAGTGATTAGATGAAGATTTTTACAAATAAAGTTTTTAAAAACTATTTTACGATGATGTTGGCTTTGACTTTTCTAGAACTTATTTTTCGTCTAGTAATGAAATTGCCAATTTTAGATTGGGCTTGTTTAAGAATATTTTTAGAAGTTAATATTATTTCTTTAGTATTAAGCACCATTTTTTCTTTTTGTGGAAGAATTTTAGGAGATATTTTATCTTTTGTGGCAACTTTAATTTTTACAATTTATGCAATTGGCCAAGCTGGTTTTGAAAATTATTTAGGAGTTTATGTATCTTTTGGAACTTCTTCACAATTAGGAGCAGTTACTGACTATTTTAAAGATTATTTGGATAGTTTTAATCCAAAATTTTGGTTAATGCTTATACCTGTTGCTGCAATGGGAATATTTTATATTTTGTTTGAACGTCGTTTCTATATTATTGAAAGAAATGAAATAATTGATTTTTCAGATAAATTTGATTCATTAGAGAGAAAAGAACAAAATGAAAAAGAAAGATTTAAGTTCCGTAAAAAAATAGCTAAAAATTCTAAAATTAATGCAATGGTGATGGCAGTTGTTTTAGGAATATTATTTTATTTAACTTTGACACTTTCATTTATGCAAAATGATATTCAACTTAAAAGTACAAAATCACTACTTTTAAATCCAGATATGCCAAATATTGCTGTTGGACAATTTGGAATTGCTAGTTATGGTTTATTAGATATTAAGTCAACTTTAATGCCTAGTTCTTCAACGACAGAAGAATCTTATGATACATATAAAAAAGTTGAACAAGTAAAAAGTGATTATACAAGATATATAGATGATACAACTTGGGAAAGTTTAATTAAAGATGAAACTAATAGTAATTATAAGACTTTGAGTAACTATTATATAAGTCAAAAAATAACTGACAAAAATGATTATACTGGAATGTTTAAAGATAAAAATTTGATTGTTATTATGATGGAATCAACTTCAACAATTGCTATAAATCAAAAGTATTTTCCTAATCTTTATAAAATATATAATGAAGGTTGGTCTTGGACTAATGCGTATAGTCCTCGTAATTCATGTTCAACAGGAAATAATGAAATGAGTGGTATGACAAGTCTATATACAATTAATAATACTTGTACTGCTAATATTTATAAAAATAATAAGTATCCAGAATCTTTATTTAATTTGTTTAAAAACGCGGGATATACAACATCTAGTTATCATAACTATACAGAAAAGTATTACGCAAGAAAAACTATTCACCCTAATATGGGAAGTGATCATTATTATGGAGTAACAGAGTTAGGTATTCCGTATAGTAATGCTTATAAAGAATGGCCAAGTGATGTTGAATTGATGGATAAATTTTTAAATATTACGGAAGATCAAGATAAATTTATGGCTTGGATTACAACAGTAAGTTCACATCAACCATATACTCAAGATAGTGAACTTGGTAATTTGTATCTAGATATGTTTAAAGATACTAATTATGATATGTCTTTAAAAAGATATTTATCAAAATTAAAAGTTTTAGATAATGCATTAGGAGAATTACTTGATGGTTTAAAAGAACAAGGAAAATTAGATGATGCAGTTATTGTTTTATATGGTGATCACTATCCTTATGGTCTTACTGATAGTACAATAAATCAATATATGGATTATGATGTATCAGAAAATAATGAGGTTGACAGAACACCTTTTGTTATTTATAATTCTGGTTTGACAGCGACAAAACATGATGAATATACAACTTATATGAATATTGTTCCAACTGTAGCTAATTTGTTTGGCTTAGATTATGACCCTAGATTATATGCTGGAACGGATTTATTGAGTAAAGATTATGTTAGTCGTGCTTATTTTGCAAATGGGTCATGGCAAGATGAAAAAGCTTATTATAATGCAACAACTGGTAAGATAAGTTTAAAGGATGAAAATAATGGCTATACGGCAGAAGAAATACAAGAAATTAACAAGCAAATTAATGAAAAAATTCATATGTCTAATTTAGCAATAAAAACAAATTATTTTGAATATCTTAATAGTAAGATTCATCCAGAAAAAGAATTAGAGACAACTGAAAAAAGCAAAAAAAGCAGTTAAATAAAAGAGAGGACTTGAAAAATGAAGAATCTTGTTATTGTTGAGTCGCCTAGTAAAAGTAAGACAATTGAAAAATATTTAGGTGATGATTATAAAGTAGTAGCTAGTATGGGGCATATTAGAGATTTAGCAACGAGTGGAAAGTATGGCTTAGGTGTTGATATCGAAAATGATTTTGCTCCCTCCTATATACCAATGAAGGGTAAAAAAAAGGTTATTTCAGAATTGAAAAAGTTAAGCAAAGATGCTGATACTGTTTATTTAGCAACTGACCCCGATCGTGAAGGAGAGGCTATTAGTTGGCATTTAAAAGATTCTTTAAATTTAAAGGATCATTATCAACGTGTAACTTTTAATGAAATAACAAAAGATGTTATATTAAAAGCATTTCAAGAACCACGAGACATTGATAATGATTTAGTTAAAAGTCAAGAAACACGTCGTATTTTAGACCGAATTATTGGCTTTCGTTTATCAAAATTGATGCAATCAAAAACTGGTGGTAAAAGTGCTGGTCGTGTACAAAGTGTTGCTTTAAAATTGATTGTAGATCGCGAACGTGAAATCGAAAAGTTTATTCCGGATGAATATTGGACAATAACAGCTAAATTTATTTCATTTGATGCCTTATTAGAAAAATATAAAGATAAAAAAGTTGAATTAAAAAATGAAGAAGAAGCGCAAAATGTTATTGAAAAATTAGGACCTGATTTTAAAATTGTTGATGTAACAAGTAAAGAAAAGGCTAAAAATGGAGTAATGCCTTTTAAAACAAGTACATTACAACAGGTAGCTTCTACTAGAATTTCTTTTTCTAGTAGTAAGACGATGCGTGTTGCACAAAAGTTATATGAAGGTATAGATTTAGCTAATGAGACCGTGGGTCTTATTACATACATGCGTACAGATAGTGAACGATTAAGTCCACAATTTGTTAATGAAACTTTTAAATTTATTGAAGAAACATATGGAAAAAAATATGTTGGAGCAGTTAAAAAACAAAAGAAAAATGAAAATATGCAAGATGCTCACGAAGGTATAAGAGTTACAAGTCCCTATCGTACACCAGAATCTTTGAAAAAATATTTAACGCCAGATGAATTTAAACTATATAGTTTGATTTATGCAAGAAGTATTGCTAGTTTAATGAGTAATGCTAAAGTAAAAGCGACATCTGTTACTTTAGAAAATAGTGATTATTATTTTAAAACAACTGGAAGTATCTTAATTTTTGATGGTTACTTAAAAGTATATAAAGACTATGAACAAAATGAAGATGTTATCTTGCCAGAATTAAGTGTTGATATGTTAGTACAAGCACTAGAAGTGTTAAAGGAACAACATTTTACTAAACCGTTGCCTCGCTATACAGAAAGCTCTTTAATTAAGGAGCTAGAAAAACTTGGCATTGGTCGACCTAGTACTTATGCGACGATTATGGAAACGATTAAAGCTCGTGATTATGTAAAAGTTGAAGATAAAAAATTTATACCAACTAAAGTAGGAATTGAAACAACAGATAAATTACAGGAATTCTTTAGTGATATTGTAAATGTTAAATATACTGCAAATATGGAACAAGAACTTGATGAGATTGCGGAAGCTAAAATCGATAATGTGAAGGTTTTACGAGAATTTTTTGATAAATTTGAACCAGAAGTAGAAGATGCTTTTAAAAATATGGAGAAAAAGGCCGCCGAAGAAACTGGGGAGAAATGTCCTAATTGTGGCAGTCCGCTGGTTATTAGAAATGGTCGTTATGGTGAATTTGTGGCTTGTTCAAATTATCCAGAATGTAAATATATAAAAAAAGAAGAAGTAAAAGAAGTTATTGTTTGTGATTGCCCTAATTGTGATGGGAAGATTATTGAACGAAAAAGTAAACGTGGAAAATTATTTTATGGATGTAATAATTATCCAAAATGTAAAACGGCTTATTGGGATAAGCCAACGACTAAGAAATGTCCGAAATGTGGCGAAATTTTATTAGATAAAAATGGTAAAATTCATTGCAGTTCTTGTGATTATGTTGAAGAGTAGGAAAAATCCTGCTTTTTTTCTTGACTAAGTGTATTCAAAAAATTATAATTTTTTTAGTAAAGTATTGATACGAGGTGATATTATGAATGAAAAAAGTGCTAGTAAAAAAGAAATTGTCAAAAAATTATTGAAACAAGAAATAGATTCACAAACAGAAGATGAATTGTTAGAAATGTTAATTGATAAACCAATTTCCATTGATATTGATAAGGAAGAAAGTCAAAACTTAACGTTTGGTGATAAAGTAGCAGATAAGGTAGCTGAAATAGCTGGTTCATGGCCATTTATCATTTGTTTTTCATTATTTTTAATGGGATGGGTTATTTTTAATGGAGTATTATTAATGGATAGTGCTATTGATCCATATCCTTTTATTCTACTTAACTTAGTTTTATCATGTATAGCTGCTTTGCAAGCACCAATAATTATGATGAGTCAAAATAGACAAGCCAAAAAGGATAGTTTGCGAAATCAAAATGATTATCAGGTAGATTTGAAAAGTGAATTAATATTAGAAGATTTACATGATGATATTAGAAAACTTATTAATAATCAAAATAAAATAATTAAATATATTGAAGAAAAAGAAAACATCAGGGAATAAAATATCAGGAAATGATGTTTTTTTTTAAAGTAGTTAATTAGCATACTTTATGTTATAATTCTTCTTAGGTGGATTTTATGAAACAAGAAAATATAAGAAATTTTTCAATTATAGCACATATAGATCATGGAAAGAGTACTCTAGCGGATCGTATTTTGGAAATAACTGGTGGAGTAGATAAACATGATATGAAAGATCAAATGCTTGATAGTATGGATTTAGAGAGAGAAAGAGGTATTACAATTAAGTTAAATGCTGTATCTTTGAAGTATCGTTATAAAAATGATGATTATTTTTTACATCTTATAGATACGCCAGGTCATGTTGATTTTAGTTATGAAGTTTCTCGTAGTTTGGCGGCTTGTGAAGGAGCTATTTTAGTTGTTGATGCAGCTCAAGGAATTGAAGCTCAGACTTTAGCTAATTTGTATTTGGCAATGAACGATGATTTAGTAATAATACCAGTTATTAATAAAATTGATTTGCCTAATGCTGATGTTCCAAAGGTTTTGAAAGAATTACATGACGTTTTAGGTTTTAAAGAAGATGAAGTTTTATTATGTAGTGGTAAAACTGGTCAAGGGGTTGAAGATTTAATTAAAGCGGTTATTGATCGAATTCCGGCACCTAAAATTAATAATGATGCACCAACAAGAGCCTTGATTTTTGATAGTCATTTTGATTCTTATCGTGGAGTTGTGGCTTTAGTAAGAGTTTTTGATGGAGAAATAAGTAAAAAAAGTAAAATTAAGATGTTAGCATCTGGTGATAGTTATGAAGTTGTTGAACTAGGTATTAATCATCCAAAAGAGGAATTGAAAGATAAATTAGTTTCTGGAGAAGTTGGGTTTGTATGTGGGTCGATCAAAGATATTCAAAGTGTTCAAGTAGGTGATACTATTACAACGTTAGAAAATGAAAGTAAGGTTCCATTACCTGGTTATCAACCAATGAAACCAATGGTTTATTCAGGAATATTTCCTATTGAACCTAATAAATTTCCAGCGTTGCGTGAAGCTTTAGAAAAATTAAAATTAAATGATGCAGCTTTAACTTTTGAACCAGAAACCTCAGAAGCATTAGGTTTTGGTTTTAGAACAGGATTTTTAGGTTTGTTACACATGGATATTATCATGACCAGATTAAAAAGAGAATTTGATTTGGATGTAATAGCAACAAGTCCTTCCGTAATTTATGAAGTTACAATGACAAATGATGAGATTTTGATGATTGATAGCCCATCAGCTATGCCAGATCGTGGTAGTATTAAAGAAATAAAAGAACCATATATAAGAACTAATATTATTGTTCCTAGTGATTATATAGGTCCTATTATGGAACTATGTCAAGGAAAAAGAGGCGATTATATTAGTATGGAATATATTGATCCTACAAGAGTTAATATTCATTATGAAATACCACTAGCTGAGATTGTTTATGACTTTTTTGATAAATTAAAAAGTATGACTAAAGGATATGCTTCTTTTGATTATGAAATATGTGGATACAAAAAGTCGGATTTAGTAAAGATGGATATTTTAATAAATGGTGATGTTGTTGATGCGTTAAGTGTTATTGTTCATAAAGATTTTGCTTATGCAAGAGGGAAAAAGATTGTTGAAAATTTAAAAGAGTTAATCCCTAAACAATTATTTATTGTACCTCTTCAAGCTAGTATTGGAAGTAAAGTAATTGCTCGTGAAACAATTAGTGCTTTACGTAAGAATGTTTTAGCTAAGTGTTATGGTGGAGATATTTCTCGTAAGAAAAAATTACTAGAAAAACAAAAAGAAGGTAAAAAAAGAATGAAAATGGTTGGAAAAGTAGAAGTACCACAAGAAGCTTTCTTAGCAGCATTAAAAGAAGATAAATAATAATATTTGTCTTTTTTTCTTGGAATTTTAGAGATTTAATAGTAAAATAAGAGCGATTAAGGGTGATTCTATGATAAATATGACATTAAATAAGAAAGATGAAGAATATTTTATTACAGATGTTAATTTTTTGGAGGATGATATTGTAGTAAAATATGCTGATGATCATGAGGAACATGTTGGTTTTTGTAACGATCATATGAAAGAATTTTATCGAATGAGATTGTTAGAACAGGTTCGTAAATATGTTGAACCTTTTATAGAAGAAGCTGGAAAAGAAGCTCTTAGGGCTTATATAAAGAAGTATGGATTTATAGTAGCTGAAGTAATTGAAATGTATGTAATGTATAATGTGGATATTCATCTTATTATGAAGATAATTATAGGGATTTTGTTAACTTTGGTTAATGGAATTATGTACTTAGCGGCTGAAGGTGATTTATTATTTTTGTCTGATTATGTAGAGGAAGCTTTTGTTTTAGAATATTATGCTGATAATTATGAAGATTTTATATATCTAGATGAGGAGACGAATACTACTGTAAATGCCTTACCAATAGAAGAAATATCTCATTCTAAGATTAATTTGGACACTATAAAACAGATTCGTGAGTCAGTGGTGGAGCTAAAAGAGGAAAATGCAAAGAATATTGAAGTTAAAATCTTAAAAATGGAAAATAAAGATAATTAAATTAAGTTTTAGCAATGCTTTTTTAGTAAAAATATGAGATAATACAACAGGTGATAGAAATGAGTAAAATAGAAAACTTTATAGTTGAATTAAGTTATATAAAAGATGATGATATAAGAAATTCTTTAGAGATTATGATTGAAAAAATTCCTGATTATTTTTTTACAATTGCGGCGAGCAGTACAGGAAAGTATCATCCAATGTATGCAACTGGTGAAGGTGGTTTACTTCGTCATACTAAAGCAGCCGTTAGAATGGCTCGAGAATTATTTGGAATATATAAATTTCCAGCTCGCACTAAAGATTTGATAATAATGTCGTTGGTTTTACATGATAGTTTGAAGAAGGGAATGAATGAAGAAAAATATGTTCGTTTTGATCATCCTATTTTAGCAGCTGATTTTGTACGTAATAATGCTGGTGAGTTAAAACTTTCTAATGAAGATGTGGAATTTGTTGCTTCAGCAATCTCTTCGCATATGGGAAGATTTAATACAAGTGATTATAGTGATGTGATTTTACCTTTACCTAAAACGCCAGAACAAAAATTTGTTCATATGTGTGATTATTTAGCAAGCAGGAAAGTTATTAAAATTGAATTTGATAGTGACAATAATATTATTGATAATTAAATAAAAGTTTTGGAAAGATGCTAGTTTTTTACCTAGTATCTTTTTGTTCCCATAAAATAAATCTTACATAAACTATATTAGTTAGGAGATTTATTTATGATGGTGTTATTAGTTTTATTAATTCCTTTTATTGGAACTTGCTTGGGAGCAATGGCTATTTTTATTATTCAAAAGAATTTAAATAAAACATTTGAAAAAGTAATGCTTGGTATTGCTTCAGGAATTATGGTAGCGGCTTCAATTTGGTCTTTGTTACTTCCAGCTTTACAAACGAGTTCATCAGCGCTTTGGTCAGTAGTTACAGGAATGAGTTTGGGAATTTTAGTTTTTTATTTATTAGACTTATTCTTCTTAAATAAGCATGAGGTCGATAAAACAATGTTAGCTATTACCATTCACAATGTTCCAGAGGGAATGGCTGTTGGAGTTGTATTAGCTTCATATATTTTAGGTAATGTGTCTATTTATGCTTGTATAGCTTTAGCGTTAGGTATTGCTGTACAAAATTTTCCTGAAGGATTTATTGTATCATTTCCTATGTTAAAAAAAGGCTATTCTAAAAAAGCAGCATTTATATATGGGGTAGTTTCGGCACTTTTTGAAATGTTGGGAGCGATTGTGACATTATTTTTTACTAATTTTGTAGTATTTTTATTGCCATATTTTCTTTCTTTTGCAGCTGGAGCAATGTTTTATGTTGTTATTTTAGAATTATTACCTGAATCTAGACTGGCTAATAGAGGAGAAGTATTTACTTTTATGGCTGGCTTTTTGCTTATGATGATTTTAGATGTTTTGTTAGGATAGTTTAAGTTATTATTAATTTATGATAAAATGTATTATTAAGAGGTATAGGATATGGATAGATTTGCAGTAGCTAAAAGAACTAGTATAATGGGAATAGTTGGAAATATATTTTTATTTATTATAAAAATTATTGTTGGGGTTGTATCAAGCAGTCAAGCGATGATTGCTGATGCTTTTAATAGCGCATCAGATATATTTAATTCATTAATGACGTATATTGGAAATAGAGTAGCTAGTAAAAGCGCTGATGATGATCATAACTTAGGGCATGGTAAAGCTGAATATATTTATTCGATGTTAATAAGTATCACAATGATTTTAGTAGCTCTAAAAATGTTAGATAGTTCAGTTATTTCTTTGTTTAAAAGTAATGAATATCATTTTAGTTTTTGGTTAATAGTTGTGTGTATAGTAACGATTGTGACAAAATTATTTTTATATTTGTATACAAGAACAATAGGTAAAAAAGATAATAATTTATTAGTTGAAGCAAATAGTAAAGATCATCGAAATGATTGTATAGTTACTTCTTTTAATATGTTATCTGTTATTTTAAGTTTATATGGTTTTACTTTTGTTGATAGTATTGTAGGAATTGGAATATCTTTATGGATTATGTTGACTGGTTTTAAAATATTTAAGGAAAGTTATGATGTTTTAATGGATAAAACAATTTCGATAGAGACTAAAGATAAGGTGTTAAAAATTATTGATGAGTATGATGAAATATTAAAAATTAATCATTTTAATGCAACACCGGTTGGATATCGTTATCAAGTAACTTTTTCGATTTTTGTAGATGGAAATTTGTCTACTTTTGCGAGTCATGAAATTGCTAATAAATTAGAAAAAGAAATTGCAAAGAAAATTCCAGAAATTTATCTGACAGTTATCCATGTTAATCCAATTGAAAAAAAGAACAAATAAAAGATTGGTAAAGATTATTTTGTGTTAGAATTAAAGGAGGAGGTAATTATGAAAATATATAAATGTGAACATTGTGGAACAATGATTGAAATATTGGAAGGAACAGAAACAAATATTAAGTGTTGTGGCGAAAAGATGAATGAAGTTTCTTTGAAACGTGCAGGAGTTGGTCAACAAAAGCATTTGCCAGTTTGTGATATTGATAGTGATTCAGTTTTTGTTAGAGTAGGAGAAGAAAAACATCCAATGGATGATGGTCATTTTATAAAATGGATAATGGCTGTTTATAGTGATTCAGTAATTAAGTATACTTTAAGGCCTGGTGATGAGCCAGAAGCAGTTTTTGATTATGAAGCAGGCATGGAAATATATGCTTATTGTAACTTACATGGCTTATGGAGTAAAAAAATTTAAAATATGGGCAATTGAAATGTTAAGTGAAAAAGCGCAGTTAATAATTGATAAAAAATTAGCAGAATTAAAAAAGAGTAAATTTAGAAGTAGTTTTAAACTTAGAAGTAAGGAGTTAAATTATTATAAAGAGAAGGGTGTTGATGTTATTCAAAGTCATGCTTATGATTTTGTTCGAAAGAAATTAGCACCTAGATATCCTGATAATGATGGTGCACAGACGCCGATGAAAAATCATCCTGTATTTATAGCCCAACATGCTACAGCAACTTGTTGCCGTGGTTGTTTGGAAAAGTGGCATCACATATCTAAAGGTCAAGAATTAACTAAAGAACAACAAAATTATGTTGTTGCATTAATTATGACTTGGATTAAACGTGAAGTTGATGTAAGGAGTAATAAAAATGGCTAATAATATATTTGATTATATAGAAAAATATGGATATACAAAAGTTCTTGATAAAGAGTATAACGACGTTGATTACGTTATTTTTTCCCAATTATCTTATTTGGACTTTGATGGTATTGTCAAAACAGATTTTATTAATCTTAATGATTGTTTAAAACAATTTTTAAAGGATTTAAATTATAAAGAATTCTTAAAAAAAGGTTTAGATCAAAAAAATTTATATCGTTTGGTATTGACGATGATAGATAAAGATCGATATAAAGATATATTAATAGGTAATTATATTTATAAAATTACCAATGATGAAATGTTTTGTGCTTTTACTTTAAAGTTAGATGATGGAAGTAAGTATATTTGTTATGAAGGAACCGATAATAATATATCTGGTTGGGAAGAAAACTTTAATTTGTGTTATCAATATCCTGTTGCTTCACAAATTGATGCTATTAATTATTTAAATAGAAGTGTTAGTCTTTTTGATAAGAAAGTAATAGTTGGTGGTCATTCCAAAGGGGGAAATATGGCTTTGGTGGCGGCTATGAATGCTAATATTATCGCTAAAATGAAAGTTGTGAAAGTATATAACCTTGACGGTCCAGGCTTATTAAAAGCGCAAATTGAGTCTAAAAACTATCAAAGAATTGCTCATAAATTAGAACATATCGTACCAAATTATTCGTTGGTTGGTTTACTTTTACGACATGGTGATAATTATCGCGTAGTTAAAGCATCACGTAAAGATATTTTTGCTCATTCTCCATTTTATTGGGAAGTTGAAAAGGATCATTTTATAGAAACGCAATTAAGTAAATTAAGTACTAATTTAGATAATAGTATAACTTTATGGCTAGATAATCATACACTTGTAGAACGTGAAAAAATTTGTAGAGCTATTTTTAAATTATTAAAAGATGTAGGAATAAAAACTTTACTTGAAACTACGAAGTTAAAAAATATTATGGCTATTGTTAAAAAAAGTAAGGATGTTGATGCAGAAAGCAAAGAGTTATTTTTTAATTTTATTAAATTTAATATAATATATTGTTTAGAAAATAGAGAGTTAGAACATGAAAAAACAGATTAATTTTTTTAATCTGTTTTTTGACTATATTCGTCTTCAATATTACCAACAATTTCTTCAACAGCATCTTCGATAGTAAGAATACCAATGAAAAGATCTTTGTCAGTTATGATAGAAAAAGTTTCGTGATTTTCTTGCATTATACGAAAAATATCATCTATCTTTTCGCTTTTTTTAAAGATACATGCAGGATGGATTATATCTTTTATTTTTAAATTTTTATTGTCTTGATGATAATAAATAAAATCTTTAATATTGATAAAACCTAAAATTTTCTCGTCATCGAGAACAGGAAATCTAGTAAATTTAGAGTTTCTAATTTTTTTTAGGACTTGTCTTTTGTTATCTTTAATATCGATATAAATTACTTTTTCACGTGGAGTCATAATTCTGTTTGCAGTTTTATTATTAAAATTGAAAATATTTAAAATATATTCTTTTTCTCTTTCTTCAACTATACCTTGTTTAGAACCTGTTATTATTAATTTTTTGATATCTTTTGTTGTTAGTGTTTCTTCTCGTTCGTGGATATTTAGAAGATTACAAATAAAATTAGTAGAAGCTGTTAGAAGTAATATTAATGGTTTAAAAATAAAAGAGATGGTTGTGATTAGGTCGATTGTAAGATAAGCAACTTTTTCTGGTTTAGAACGACCAATTTTTTTAGGAACAAGTTCACCAAAGACAAGAGTTATGTAAGAAAGAATAATAGTTATGCTAATCATTAAAAAGGTTTTGGTAAAATTATCACTAATAATATAAACTCCATAATCAATTAAATATTCCGTAAAAGTATCACTAGCAAAAGCGGAAGCTAAAAAGCCAGCTAAGGTAATACCTATTTGAATTGTTGATAAAAAAGTTGATTCATTTTCAATCGTTTTCTCAATTTTTTTAGCTTTTTTATTCCTTTTGCGTGTTAACGAATATTTATTTAAAGAAAGGAAAGCTATTTCACTAGCAGATAGAATACCATTAATAAAAATTAGAATTAATAAAAAAAATATTTTTAATATCATTTAAATCACCTAAATTATTATAACATAAAGTTTAATTAATATATGTTATAATGAAACGTGAGTGGTGGTAAAATGACAATAAAAGATATTTTCAGATATTTAGTTGGGGCATATTATGGAATGTGTGAAATGGATGAATATGATTTGAAAGAATTTGTAATTAATGATATTGAGAAATATATAAGAAACTTTGTTTCAGAAAATAAAAAGACGAATGTATTATTTTTAGAAGAAGCAAATGATGTTAGGGATAATGTTAGTTTAAAAGTAAAATTACAAGATTGTTTATTGGTTTTACCTAAAGTTGGTGCACCTTTAGAATTAATATTATTAGTTAAGAAAAGAATAAAAAATTTAGGTGAAGATGATTATTTTTAAAAAAATTCAAAAAAGATATTGACTATTATAAAAATTAATGGTATAGTTTAGATACTTAATAGTAAAGTAAGTTTCCAATATGTAGGATAAATTTTATAATTGTGTATACTTTTATAATTTTATTTTATCTTATGTATTATTAATACTTACTTTGGTACTGGGTGATGAACTAATAACAATTAATGTTAGATTATATCTTTCATTGGTTGGATCGTTTATTCCGGTTAATATTACTGATGGGATTTTTTGATTTATATTAACTTTTCTTATCTATATTATATGGTAATATTTTTTGATATCTTGTCAAGCTATTAAGTATGTACGTGTATGTGGCAATTTTTGGCGAGAGACTAGCAAAATTATCTGTCAATAATTTGTTAGTTGAATAATATTAAGCCACGAGGAAAGTTATTGTTTGACAGACAATAATTTTTTTTTGCTCTTTTTTAATAATTTATGAAAAAATTAAAAAGTTTTAAAAAAAGTATTGACGATGTTAAAAAAAAATGGTATATTTAAATCACTTAATAGAGAGAGCACTTTTGATGCTGATGAGTTTGATGGTATTTTAATACTGTTGCTTGTTTCTCAATTTGCTAAAAAAAGCTGATATGTCGATGACCGTGATGGTAATAAAAATTACTGTTTAATTGTTGCATAACACTTTTTATAAACAAGGAATAATGATTAATATTATTCAATGTTATTGTTTATTTTTAATGATAATATCTTGTCAAACTATTAAGTATATACGTACATGTGACGACTATTGGCAAGAGGCTTATAATTATATCTGTCAATATGTTATAAGTTTTATGATAATTATGTCACGAAAAAGATTGTAGTTTTGACAGGCTACAGTTTTTTTTTGCCATAATTTTATTATAGATATATTTTATGTTATAATGATATTGGTGATTTTATGGAAGAAAAAGAGTTAAAAGATAAATTGTTTTTAGTTACATATGGAGTAATTTTATTTGTTTTGCTAATGAATTATAAATGGCTTTTTAGCTTGTTTAATGTAGTTACTAAAATATTATCACCATTTATTATTGGAATAATATGTGCGATGATTTTAAATGTTTTAGTAAATTTTTTAGAGCAAGGATTGTTAAAGAAAGTTAAAAAAAATAAGCGTTTACTCAGTGTTTTGATGTCTTTGGTAATTGTTTTTGGATTTGTTGTTTTCTTGATTTTAATCTTGATTCCACAAATAAAAAATGCTGGTGAAATATTTGTTGATAATATACCAGAATATCAAAAAACGATTCATGATATTGGTAAAAATCTGGGCTTTAGTAATGAAGAATTAAAGGCTCTTGATTTGGAAAATACTAATATCAAAAAAGAAATGTCCGATTATTTAACAACTAATTCGGATAGAATTTTAAATTTTTCAATGGGCTTTGCTTCTTCAGTGGTTTCTGTTGTTTGTAATTTCTTTGTTGGTTTAGTATTTGCTATTTATTTATTAATGGGAAAAGAAAAGCTATTAAATCAATTTAAAAAGTTATTACAATGTATTATGAATGACAAAATTTATAAAAAATTTTGTGAAGTTATGAGTCTTTCTAATTCTATTTTTAGTAGTTTTATTAAAGTTCAATTTGTTGAGGCTTTTATTTTAGGTACCTTATGTTTTTTAGGGATGCTTTTATTTAGATTGCCGTATGCTGCAACGATATCTGTTTTAGTTGGTGTAACAGCTTTAATTCCAGTGTTTGGGGCTTTTATTGGTTGTGTAGTAGGAACTTTCTTGATATTTATGATAAAACCTATAAAAGCTATAACATTTATTATTTTCTTTTTGATTTTACAACAAATTGAAGGTAATTTTATTTATCCACGTGTTGTAGGTGGCAAAATTGGTTTGCCAGGAATTTGGGTATTAGTAGCTGTTACTATCGGAGGCTCAGTTGGAGGAATTCTAGGAATGCTTCTTGGAGTACCGATTTTATCGGTTGTGTATAGCTTAGTTAAAGTGTCAGTTAATAAGAAAGTAGAAAGAAAAAATAAAAAAAAGGAAGCATAATAAAAAGCACTTATTTGTGCTTTTTTTCTTTGTCTTTTTTATTTAACCAATTTTTACCATCAACAATTCGTGCAACAAGCATAGAACTTGAAGCGTCACCAACAACATTTAAAAGAGTGGCTGGTGGATCAATTATAGTAGCTATTAATGTTAAGATAGGTAGGGCAGCTACTGGGAAGCCCATCATTGAAATAATCATCATTTCAGAAATTGTACCACCACCAACTGGAACGCCAGAAACAAGTAAATTAGCAATTAAAGCGGTAATAATAACTTGACCAAAACCAGCAGGAGTATTAACATTTGTACCAAATAAGTAAGCTAAGAACATTATTTTAAATACACTACCTAACATCGAACCATCTTTATGAAAACTTGTTCCTAAAGGAATGATTGTTTCGACAATATCATCAGGGACACCTATATTTTTAGCACTTTTCATGTTAGCAGGAATTGAAGCTGCTGATGAACAAGTTGAAATTGAAGTTGCAGTAGCAGGTAATATATTTTGCCAGAATCTTTTGACACCTTCTTTACCAGCAGCAATGAAAGCATATAATGTATAAATAATAAAATAGAATAGTAGTGCTAAAACAGTGTATATAACAAAGGTCTTAGCGTATCCGATAGCGATACTTGATCCAAAGGTACCAATTAAAGAAGCAAAGTAGCATCCAAGACCGATTGGAGCATACATAAATGCATAATCAATTAATTTTAAAACTACTTTATTAGTTGCTTCTAAAACATTTAGAAGTGGTTCGGCTTCTTTACCAAGTTTAGCAATAGCTAATCCAACAAAGATGGATATTAGTACTAAAGGAATAATATTATCTTTTGATAATATGCTGGCAAAATCAGAAACACTGATTGCTTGGACAGTTCTTTCTAAGATATTTAGTTTGATATCATCAGTTTGTTCATTATCTTTCAAAGTTTCTATTATAGCTTTTGAATCTTCGGGATTAACTAGTTTAATAGAATAAGTTGTTAAGACACCTATTACGATAGCAACTAGGGAAGTTATAATAAAAACTAAAAAAATTGATGAGATAACTTTACTTAGACGTTTTGGTTGTTTGATTTTAGCGATCGACGTTGTTATAGTTAAAAAAACTAAAGGAACGATGATGACAAACATCATGTTCATGAATAGTTCACCAAGTGGACTTAGTACTTGAGCTTTTTCTTTAAAGACTAAGCCAATGATAGCTCCTATAATTAATGATAATAGTAAAATAATTGTTTGTTTATAATTTGACCATATTTTTTTCATAATTGTCCTCCTGTTAAAATAATATTCTAGATACGTGTAAAGTAAAAGTAACATAAATCCACAATATATAATGATAATATTTATAAAATCCACAATTTGTGATATTTTGTTTATGGTGGTTTGATGAAAAAAAAGTATATAAAGATGAATGATAATGATGATAATCTTAGTTTAGGAAATCTTTTTAGAATAATAAAAGAGTTATCTAAAAATAAAACTTCGGCGATGCAAACAGAGCTTTTTTGTGTTTTGTTTGAAGTTTTGGAAGTTAATGATACAACAATTAATAATTATTGTGTAGGCTGTCGCCGAATAGGGGATGATTATAAACAAAAGTATTTAAATATGCAAAAAAAATATGAAAATGATAAAACTATTTTTTTTGATATAATTATGAATATTTTGAGTATTATAGATGGAAGAGTTTATGTTTTAGATAGTGATAAAAAGGCTTTTATAAATAGAAATGAAAATATGAAAGCATTATGTTTTAAACTATATAATATAGGTAAAAATGATCAAAGTGTTAATAGACCTTTTTTAGAAAAGATTGATATGTTTTTAAAAAACGAAGATTACTATAGTATGTTTGTTGAATTATTATTTTATATTGTTTTATATAAAAAGCAGCCATTATATGAAAGTGATTTGAAAAAGGAAGTTATGGAAAGTATCTTAAATGATACTTATATAAGTTGTTCTGGATTACAAGAATATTTGGTTTTGAAATTAAGAGAGAGTATTAATTACGATTATTCTTTGAAGAAGATGGCTTTGGAAGGTAATGCTTATGCTTGCTTTGAAATAGGAAGTAATGAGTTTTGTGGTTACGTTAAGGGTTATCCTAGGTATGAGGAGGCTTATAGGTATTTGAAGATTGCGGCATCATATAATCATGCTGGTGCGTGTTATATGATTGGCAGTATGTTTTATCGAGGTTTTTTAGGTAAACAAACAGAAGAAGATTATAAGATTGCTTATGATAATCTTGTAAAAGCTAGTGAGTTAGGTAATATTGCGGCAATGAATGTACTTGGACTAATGTATTTACATGGAGATTATCCTTTAGAAAAAAATATTACGAAAGCATTGGAATATTTTAATAAAGGGGCAGATAATAACTATGCTTTTTCTTTAAATAATTTAGGAAGTTATTATGAAAAATTAGGAGATAAAAAGAAAGCATTTGTGTACTATTTAAAAAGTGCAGATTTAGAAGAAAGCTGGGCTTGTAATAAGGTTGGGCAGTATTATACAAATGGAGAAGTAGTAGAGAGGAATATAGTGAAAGCTTATTATTATTATGAAAAAGCAACTCTTGCTAATCATCGAACAATTTGTTATTATGCTTATTATAATTTAGCTAAGATATTGATGATTGGGGATGTGACGTCAGATATTTTGCGTGATGAGCAAAGAGCTTTGAAGTATTATGAAATAGCAAGTGATCACGGCATTATGGAAGCTGCTTTAGATTTGTTTTTATACTATGCAGGTAAATATAGAAATGATAAAAATCATGATTGGTTAGATAAAGTTTATAAATATAAAAGAGAAATAGAGCAAAATAAAAAGTTTAATGAAAAAATAGAAAAAGAAATTAATGATAAGTTAAGTAAGATTTGTAATCAAAAAGAAATTGATATTAGTTTTCTTTTAAATTAGTTTTTTAGAAAAGGTAGGGATATTATGGAAAGTGTATATATACATATTCCTTTTTGTAAAAGTATTTGTAGTTATTGTGATTTTTGTAAGGTTATTTATCACGGACCGTGGATTACACAATATTTAAATGCTTTATTATTGGAAATACAGGATAAGTATTGTGGAGAAGAAATAAAAACAATTTATGTTGGTGGAGGGACGCCTTCATGTTTACAAGAAAAAGATTTAAAATATTTATTAGATATGGTGCGAAGATTTAATTTGAGTGATGATTATGAATTTACTTTTGAATGTAATTTAAATGATATAAATGAACATTTATTAGATATTTTAAAAGATTATGGTGTTAATAGATTAAGTATTGGAATTGAATCTTTTGATGAAGATAAATTAAAGTTTATGGAACGAAGTCATGATTTTGCGACGGCTTGTGCTAAAATTAGTCTTTGTCGTGACAAAGGTTTTAATAATATAAATGTTGATTTTATTTATGGCATTCCAGGGGAGAGTTTGAAGGTGACGAAGAAAGATTTAGATTTACTACTTAAACTTAATCCTGACCATATAAGTACATATTCTTTAATTATTGAAGACAATACAAAAATTGGAATTACCAAAATGGTGCCAATACCGGCTGAATTAGATGCTTCGATGTATGAATATATTTGTGATAAATTAGAAGATAAAAATTTTATTCATTATGAAATAAGTAATTTTGCGAAAGAAGGAAAAATGAGTCGTCATAATATTAATTATTGGCTTAATAATGAATATTATGGCTTTGGTGTAGGGGCACATGGTTATGTTCATGGTGTTAGATATGAAAATACTAGGAGTTTGAATTCATATATAAATGGAAAATTTTTATTAAAAGAAGATCTTATATCACGACAAGAACAGATGGATAATGAAATTATGTTAGGTCTTAGATTATTGAGAGGAATAAATGTTAAAGATTTCTTTTTGAAATATCAGATTAATATTCAAGAAGCATATGATTTAAAGGAAGTTTTAGAAGAAAAAGAAATGATTTATGAAGATGGCTTTTTATTTATTAATCCTGATTATATTTATGTTATGAATGAAATATTAATTAAAATACTTTAAAAGTTTTATAGAAATTAAAACTTTTTTTATTGATAATTTTACTTTAAATTGGTATTTATATGGTATAATTGGAGTAATGTAAGGAAGGTATGACTTATGAAAGATAAAGACTTAGAAAAGACACAACCTATTTTACTTTCAGAAATAAAAGAAGGTAAGAAGAGAAGTGATATTTATGATGAGTTAGCAGATGAATTAATAGATATTACAGAAGAAGAAAAAGAAGCAATGGAACAAGCTGAAGAAGCTTTGGCTGAAAAAAACATTGCTTTGGCGGAATCATTATTAGCAGAAGAGCAAGAAGAAAAAGAAGAAGATGCGAAAGATGAAGCATCGGAAACTGAGGAAACCACTGAAGAAACACAAGATGATAAGAATAAAAAAACTAAAAAAAATAAGTTAAAAGAAAAATGGCAAAAATTATCGAAAAAACAAAAGATTTTAGTTATAGTTGCTAGTATTTTGGTTTTACTTATAATTATTGGTGGTATTGTTTTATTGGTTGTAAAAGCTAATAAGAAGAAAGATGAACCTAAAAAAGAAGAAAAAGCTGTTGTTATGGCTGATAATTTTTATTATAAAGATGGAAAATTATATATATTAGACGAAGATGAAAAAGAAATTGGAACATATGAATGTAAGAATAAAAATAGTAATTCGTGTTACTTAGCTTATAATAATTATGCAGATAAGTTGGATGTTCCTAAAGTTTTAGGAGAAGATGGTAAGACCAAAACTGAAAGAGTACCAGTTTACAATAATGATTATATTTTTGTTTATGATACACCTGATGCGGATGGAATGGCAAAAAGAATCGTTTTATATTCATTGAGTCAAAAGAAAGAATTGGAAACGTATACTGATGTAAAAGCTTATGATGATGATTATGTTATTGTAGCTGATAAGAAAGATAATTATGGCTTAATCAAAGTAAATGATGAAGTTACGCAAGTAATAGAACCTAGTTATGAAAACCTTTATATGATTGATAAAGCTGATAATTTAGTAGCTCAAAAAGGTAATAGCTATGTCGTAATTAATAAGAATAATAAGGTATTAAGTAAGAAAATTGAAACAAGTGAAGAACTTAAGTATTATAGTAATAAATTGATAGTGACAGAAGAACTAGGAAAATATACAGCATATGATTATAATGCGAAAATGGTAGTGGAAAGTTCTGGCTTTATGACAACTAGGGATGCTTATTTGTTCTTAATTAATGAAAATAATGAAATGTTTATTATAGATGCCGAAGGAACAAAATATAATGAGGAAGGCATAAAATTGTATAATGATAATTATGTTACCTCATATATATATGATAAAAATGGTAAATTAAGTTCGACTAAGCAATCGTTTAAGATTGAGGTTGGTTCTGATGAATTAAATATTTTACTTTATACAAAAGATTTTAAAGAAGATAAGTATAATACAGTAAATTTAAAGGAAGGCTTAAATAATAAGAAGTTGGCTTATTATAGTTATTTTAATGGTAAATTGTATTTTTATGATGATGAGGAGAAAGTAAATTTATTAGGAACTTATACTTGTGGTAGTAAAAACAAGGTAACAGGAGTAGATGGTAAGTTATCTTCATGTCATCAAGCTCTTGCTGGCAAAAATGATGATGTTAATAATGTTATACCTATTTTTAATAAACGTTATGTCTTTATCGATGATGGGGCAACTTATAATTTATATGATTTAGTCGAAGGTAAAAATAAGGGAGTTTATGCAAATGTTGTAGCTTTTTCTCCTAGTCTTGTAGACAATCAACCATTTGTAAGTGGTTCTTATGATGTAATTGCTGTAAATAAGAAAAATAAAAGTGGAATGATTACTATTACTGCAGATAAAGTAACAGGTAAATATGGCTTTAATTATAATTCTTTAAAAAGATTAAAAGATTATATTGTTGCTTTAAATGCTTCGAATAAATATCAACTTATATATAATGAAAGTACAGCTTCTGTTGAATATAACTACGATATTGTTGATTATATTAATAAGGGTCAATATGTTAAGTTGATGGATCAGTCAACTTCAAAATATTATGTTTATGATGCTAATGGTAAAAAAGTTGGTAAAGATACTTATTCATACGTAGAATTATATGATGATTATTATGTTGCCATTTTAAATGATAAAACTTTAAAAATATATGATTATGAAGGTAATGTTATTTCTAGTAAAGATGTTACGATAGCTAGTACAAATTATTTTGGTGATAAACCAGCATTTAAAGTTACAAGTAGTGGAAATTCCTTTGTTGTTTCAATCTTAAAAAATGGAAATTATGAAGATACAACAATTGAAAGAATTAGTAAAGATACACAAGAAAGTGAAGATACTAAAAAAGATGAAGAAAGCAGGTAGATATTTTGAATAAAACAAATAAAGTAGATAATATCAATAAAGTAATTGCAATGGTAGTTTTGTTAATATTGTGTATAGCTTGCTTAGGAATGGGAATAACGGGGGCGGTTGTAAAGTTTAAGGCTTTATTGGATTCAACCAAACCTGATACTGGCCCTGTTTTGAAAGATTTCTTTCAAGATGGTAAGTTAAACTTCTATGAAGGAGATGAATTGATTGCAGAATATGATTGTCAATCTTCATTTTGTGGTTGGGCTTATCAAAAAATAGATGATGTTAATTATGCTTTAAAATATTACGAACAAGAAGGTGTAAAGCAATATACTGAAAAAATAGATGGCCGATATGCTTTTATTGTTGATGGAGATCCAAGTGAAGATGATCAATATTATTATTTAGCAGGTGTTAAGATTTATGATGTACAAGAAAAAAAGGTCATAGGCGAATATAATTCTATTAAAAATTATGGAACGACTTTACTTAACAATACTTATATTGCTCAAGATAAAAATGGTAAATGGGGGGTAATCGATCTTCAAGACGGCAAAGTTAATACAGATTTGAATTTTGAATACGACTTTATTGGAATATTTTATCGTGGTACAACAGATGATGAAACTTCCGAACCTTTAAAAGATGTTAGTAAGTATGTAGTATTACAAAATGGTGGATGGTATGTAATTGATTCTAGTGGAAGTAAACTTACTTCTCGTATTCCTGAGCCAATTCAGGGGTATGAAGGAAATATTGTAATTGCTGGAAAAGATACATATTCAGTTTATAATAAGAATGGTAGTAAATTATTTACTGATGGAAATAATGTTATTTATACAGGAAAAGATGTTGTATCATTTAATAATGATACTGATATTGAAGTTATTGATGCTTTAACTGGTGAAGCTAGATGGCAGTATAGTTATTCTAGAATTAGTTCAGTTGCTTTAGAAGATTATAATGCTAATCTAAATGTTGTAGTTAATGGTATAACCGCTTATACTTATGAATTAAAATAAAAATTAGTTGTCGCAATGACAACTAATTTTTTTATTTTTCGATATAGAAAGCATAATATTCATCAAAGGTGATTTGTTCATTATAAATTTGGGTAGCAACTTTTTCACCTACATATCTGAAATGCCAGCTTTCAGTATTGTAACCGGTTATATTTTCTTTACCTTCTGGATATCTTAAAATGAAACCATATTTATGACAGTTCTCTTTAAGCCATTTGTATTCTTCAGATTCTGTAAAACTTTTTTGATTTTTATGTTCTAATGATGTTATATCTAGTGCCAGTCCTGTTTGATGTTCAGAAAAACCAGGACGAGCAGCATAAGAGTCAGCATAACTTTGACCTTTTAATTTAAATGAATTATATATTTCTTCCTGATCTTCATATGAACGATATGATGAATTTACCATTAAATGAACGTTTAAATCATTTTTAATATCTTCACGCATTTTTAAGAATTGTTTGATGATTATACTTGAAGCACTTTGGCCTTCATAAGAAACAGAAAGGGATATATCTTCAAGATCGCTTCTTTTAAAGGATTGATCTAATTGATAAAATTTGTTGACTAATATTAGTTGGTCTTTTTGGGTGTCAGTTTTATATGTTACATTGTACCAACCGTTGTTAGCATGTACATTAACAATGGCTACAATAGTGTCGTATCCCAAAGATTGATGATAGTTATAATATTCGATGTAACTATTAAAATTCTTTTCAAGAAAATATTTTTGATTAACAATATTGTAATATGATTCATTAAATTCTTGATTAAGAAGATAATCGAGATTTTTATCACTTAATTTTTTTATTAAGATAGCAGTTTGTTTTTTATTATAACCAACTTGGTTTATTTTATATTCATATGTTTTTTGATACTGATACTTTTGGTAAATACCAATGCTTTCTTTAACTCCATATATTGTGAGGCCTAACATAAATATAAAGTAGATTAAAAATCTTTTAACTTTTGTTTTTAAACGAAATTTTTTTCTTTTTTTAACTTTTTTCAATTTTTACTTCACCTCTATTAAATAGAATATAACTAAATTATAACAGATTTTTTTTATTATGGGGATGATTTGTCTTAATTGGGATGGGAAGTAGACAAAATTGTATTTTTTTAGTAAAAAAAGAAAAAAATTAGCACTCTGGTATTGACAAGTGCTAATTAAGTGGATATAATCTATTTAGCACTAAAAAAGAAAGAGTGCTAATGGTGGTGACTTTATGGATGATAGACAAAAAGAGTTACTAAAAGAAATAGTCGAATGTTATATTAATACTGTAAAACCTGTTGGAAGCAAAGGACTATGTAAAAAATTTAAACTTTCAAGTGCGACAATAAGAAATGAAATGGTCGTTTTGGAAAGCTTGGGATACATTGAAAAGAATCATGTATCAAGTGGTCGTGTTCCATCGGAAAAAGGGTATAAATATTATGTAGAAAACTTGATGAGACCAAAAGAACTTAATGGAGAAGAAATGTTAAAATTACAGACTATTTTTCATAATCAAGAATTGCAAGTAAGTGATGCAATTTCAAAGTGTATGGAAATAATTAGTGAATTGACTAATTATACTAGTGTAGTTTTAGGTAAAAGTAGTAAAGATAATACTTTACAACAAGTTAGTATAATTCCATTAGATTCCAATCAAGTAGTAGCTTTGGTTTGTACTAATAAAGGAATAGTAGAAAATAAAAAATTTAGGCTTGAAAAAAACATTTTTATTGATGAGCTGGTTAAAACAAGTGAGTTAATTAATAGAATGTTAATTGGTACACCAATTGATCAAGTTAGTCAAAGATTGGAATATGAAATAAAACCAGTGATATCGAAAAAGATACATCAATATGAAAAAGTATATGAAATATTTTACGATGCCTTTAGTGATTTTGCGAAGAATAGCTCAAATGTTTTCTTTAGTGGTAAAACGAATATTTTAAAACAGCCAGAATATGATAACGTTGATGAAATAAAGAAAATCATTGCTAAGTTTGAAGATGAATCCTTGGTTAGAAAAATCGAAGAAAAAAGCGACGGTGTAAATGTTTATATTGGCGATGAAAATGAATTTGATTCAAATGTTACAGTAATAAAAAGTCATTACAATATAAATGGTGAAGAAGGAACAATAGCAATATTAGGACCAAAAAGAATGGAATATGATAAAGTTGTTGGGTTGCTAGAGTTCATAAATAAAGAATTAGATGAATATAATAAATAATTTATGTAAGTAATTTGGACTTACTATAAATAGAACCATAGGAAAGAGATGAATTATGGAAAAAGAAAAGAAAGATTCACAAGTAATAGATGAAAATATAGAAACTACTACTGATAAGATAAATGAAGAAGTAACTGAGAGTTCTCAAGATAAGGAAGAAACAGTAAGTAAAGTAGATAATAGTGGTGAATCTAAACAAGAGATAGGAGATACACCAGAAAATAAAGAGGTTCCTCCTAAGAAAGAAAAAGGATTTTTTAAGAAAAAAGAAGATCCTGAAAAGATTAAATTGCAAGAAGAAAATAAGCAATTGAATGAAAGAATTATTCGTATTAGTGCAGAAATGCAAAATATGAAGAGAAGAAATGAAGAAAAGTTATCTAATATGTTGAAATATGAAGGCGAAGAATTTATTAAAAGTTTATTGCCAATTGTAGATAATTTTGAAAGAGCTATTAATATGGATGATACTAATTTAGAAGATGAAGTTAGTAAATTCCTAAGTGGCTTTAAGATGATTTATGGAAATTTAACAACAATCTTACAAAATAATGACGTTGTTAATATAGATGTTTTAAATAAACCTTTTGATCCAAATACAATGGAAGCGGTATTAGTTGAGCAGGTTGATGGCGTGGAATCTAATATGGTTGTAGATGTATTACGTAAAGGATATACTTATAAAGGTAAAGTTATAAGACATGCTATGGTTAAAGTTAGTAAATAAAAAAATAATAGAAAGAAGAGATTTTTATGGGAAAAATAATAGGTATTGATTTAGGTACAACGAATTCATGTGTTGCAGTATTAGAAGGTGGCGAACCACATGTAATTCCAAATCCAGAAGGAAATAGAACAACTCCATCAGTTGTAGCTTTTAAAGCTGATGGTGATGAATTGGTTGGTGAAATTGCTAAAAGACAAGCAGTTACTAATGTAGATAACACAATTTCATCAATTAAAAGAAAAATGGGAACTAAAGAGAAAGTTTCTGCTAATGGTAAAAAATATACACCAGAAGAAATTAGTGCTAAAATTTTAATGAAATTAAAGAAAGATGCTGAAAGTTATCTTGGTGAAACTGTTTCAGAAGCAGTTATTACAGTTCCTGCATACTTCAATGATGCACAAAGACAAGCAACTAAAAATGCTGGTAAAATTGCTGGTTTAGATGTTAAACGTATTATAAATGAACCAACAGCTGCAGCGTTAGCTTATGGTATTGATAAACAAGAAAATGCTCATACTGTTTTAGTATATGACTTAGGTGGTGGAACATTCGATGTTTCTATTCTAGATTTGGGTGATGGTGTATTCGAAGTTAAATCAACTGCTGGTAATAATAAATTAGGTGGCGATGATTTTGACCAAAGAATTATTGATTACTTAGTTGATGAATTCGAAAAAGAAAATAAAGTAGATTTACGTGATGATAAGATGGCAATGCAACGTGTTAAAGATGCTGCTGAAAAAGCTAAGAAAGACTTATCAGGTATGACTTCTACACAAATTACTATTCCATTTATTGCTCAAAATGCTAATGGACCTTTAAACTTAGATGTTACTTTAACAAGAGCTAAATTTGAAGAAATTAATATGGATTTATTTGAAAGTACTTTAGAGCCAGTTAGAAAAGCTTTAAAAGATGCTAAATTAAAACCAAGTGATATTGATAAAGTATTATTAGTTGGTGGTTCAACTCGTATTCCATATATTCAAGAATTAGTTAAGAAAGAACTTGGACAAGAACCTAGTAAAGGTGTAAATCCTGATGAATGTGTTGCTATTGGTGCTGCTATTCAAGGTGGAGTATTAACTGGTGAAGTTAGTGATTTAGTATTACTTGATGTAACTCCATTATCATTAGGTATTGAAACGTTAGGTAATGTTATGACAGTTTTAATTCCTAGAAATACAACTATTCCAGCAAGTAAGAGTCAAGTATTCTCAACTGCTGCTGATAATCAACCAGCTGTAGATATTCATATTCTACAAGGTGAAAGACCAATGGTTCAAGACAATAAGACTTTAGGAAGATTCCAACTTGGAAATATTCCTCCAGCACCTAGAGGAGTTCCTCAAATTGAAGTTAAATTTGATATTGATGCTAATGGTATCGTTAATGTTTCTGCAAAAGATTTAGGTACAGGAAAAGAGCAAAGTATTACAATTACTTCAAATACTAATTTGACTGATGAAGAAATTGATAAGATGATGAAAGAAGCCGAACAAAATAAAGAACAAGATGAAAAACGTAAAGAAGAAGCTGATGTACGTAATGATGCTGATTCATTAATTTTCCAAACTGAAAAAGCTATTAAAGATTTAGGCGATAAAGTTGATGCTAAAGATAAAGAAGCAGCTATGGATAAAGTTAAAGAATTGAAAGAAGCTTTAAATGGTAATGATATTGATGAAATTAAAAAAGTAAAAGATGAATTACAAGAAAAGACAATGTCATTAGCAACAAAAGTTTATGAAGAGGCAGCTAAGGCTAATCAAACAAATCAAGAAACTGAATCTAGTGATGACAATGACAAACATGATAATGTTCAAGAAGCTAGTTACGAAGAAAAATAGTATTTGATAATGAAAAAGTTCTAGGTGACTAGAACTTTTCACCAATATTGGAGGATTTATGCAAAAATATAATAGTAGAAAAGATGTACCTGAAGAATATAAATGGGATTTGACAGATTTTTTTAAGAATGATGATGAATTTAATAAAAGTTTAGAAGATACAAAAAATAAAATTGAAGCCTTAGTTAATTATAGCGATTGTATTAAAGATGCACATGAAGTTTATGAGTTTTTAAAGAAAAGTGTGGAAGCACTTGCTTTATGGGAAGACTTGTATGTTTATTCGTATTTAGTCAACGATCAAGAACTTGGTAATTCTGAAAGTCAAGATAGATTGAATAAAGCACTTCTTTTAAATTCTTTGTATGAAAAAAATACAAGTTTCTTTGCTCCTGAACTACTAAAATTAAGTAAGGAAGAATATGATAAACTATTTTGTGATGAACCTAAATTACTTGAATTTAAAGCTGATTTAGATAGAACTTATCGTCAAAAGGAACATGTTTTAACAGAAAATGAAGAAAAAATTATTGCTGAATTAACTGGTTCAATGAATAAATATGAACAAATATCTTCAACTTTATTAAATTCTTTAAATGATTATGGTAAAATTAAGTTAGATGATGGAACAGTTGAAACAATTGCAACCAATAATTTACGTCGTTTATTAAAAAATAAAAATCGAGAAATAAGAAAAAAAGTTTATAATAGTTTTTATAAAAAAATAGATCAGTATGAGGATACTTCTGCTTCTTTACTTGGTAGTTATATTGCAATGAATGATTCTGTTGCAAAGATTAGACATTATAAAGATTCTTGGGATGAAAAGCTTAATTCACTTAACTTAGATGATAAGGTATATAAAACACTTGTTAAAACAACAGAAGACAATTTAGGTGCTTTACAAAAATATTATTCTTTGAAAAAGGATATTTTAGGATTAGATGTTCTTCATTCATATGATTTGAGCTTAGATATTACACAAAGTAATCGCGAATATAGTATTTCAGAAGCACAAGATATGGTTCGTCAAGCATTGAAACCTCTTGGTGAAGAATATAGTGCTAAGTATGAAAAAATTATTAAGAATCGTTACATTGATTATTGTCAATATAAAGGTAAATGTAGTGGAGGATATTCTTTTGCAACTATTAATAGACCTTCGAGAATTTTAATGAGTTTTAATGGTGATTTAGATGGTATTTCAACTATTGCTCATGAAAGTGGACATAATGTTCATCATCAATTTATTAGTGAAAATAATCCTATGCAATATCATGAACAATCTAGTTTGGTTTCAGAGGTTTGTTCTTTAACTAATGAATGTTTGCTTTCGCATTATGTTGTTAAAAATGCGAAAACAAAGGAAGAAAAATTACAAGGCCTTTATAATATAATGGGTGTTATTGTTTCTAATTTGTTCGGTTCTGTTAGAGAAGGAAAAATGGAACAAGACATGTATGAATATGTTCATGCAGGTAATTCTTTAACGAAAGATTATATGGATGCTTTGACAGAAAAATCTTTGAAAAAATACTATGGAAATAGTGTGAAAACAGATAAATATTCAAAATGTTCTTGGGTTTTAAGAAGTCACTATTATATGCATTTTTATCTTTATAGTTATGCAATTTGTATAAGTGTAGCTACTAATGTAGCAAGTAATATTTTAGCTGGCTCAAAGGATGCTTTAGATAAGTATATTGAATTTATGAAATGTGGTGGCGATAAGTGGCCAGCAGAAGCGTTTGCAATTTTAGGAATATCTTTAGATGATGAAAATGTTTATAAAAAAGCTATTGAATATTTTGAAGAGTTAGTAGATGAGTATAGAAAAATTTATTTCGATAAGGAGGTATAATAATGGCTAGTAGAGATTATTATGAGGTTCTTGGAGTATCGAAAGATGCGACGGATGCGGAGATTAAGAGTGCATTTAGAAAATTAGCGAAAAAGTATCATCCTGATATTAATCCTTCGAAAGAGGCAGAGGCTAAGTTTAAGGAAATAGGCGAAGCATATGCTGTTTTGAGTGATAAAGATAAGAGACGTCAGTATGATCAATTTGGACATGAAGCGTATACACAAGGAGCTAGTCAAGGAGGATTCGGTGGTGGTTTCTCTGGATTCTCAGCTGATGATATTGATTTATCAAGTATTTTTGATGATTTGTTTGGTGGTGGTATGTTTGGTGGTGGTTCATCACGACGTACTAGCCGTAATCGTCCAACTAAAGGCGAGGATTCACTTGTTAAGGTTAAGTTAACTTTTGAAGAAGCAGTTTTTGGTTGTAAAAAAACAATAAATCTAGATCTTGATACTAAGTGTGAAGCATGTGATGGTGCCGGTGGTACAGGCGAAGAAACTTGCCATACTTGTGGTGGACGTGGTCGTGTTGTAACACAACAAAGAAGCATGTTTGGGGTATTCCAAACGGAAAGTACTTGTCCAGATTGTAATGGTCGTGGTAAAACATACAAAAATACTTGTAAGAAGTGTAATGGAAAAGGACATATTTTAAAAAATAAAGAAATAGAAATTACTGTTCCGGAAGGCGTTGATAATGGTCATCAATTAAGAATTAGTGGTAAAGGTTCTGCTGGATATAATGGTGGGCCAAATGGAGATATTTATATTGAATTTAAAGTAGCTGATCATCCATTATTTGAAAGAAAAAATAATGATGTATATGTTGATGTACCAATAACTATTACTGAAGCAGTTTTGGGCTGTAAAAAGGAAGTACCAACTCTAACAGGTAGTGTTATTCTAGATATTGATGCTGGTAGTCAACCAGGTGATCAACTACGTTTGAAAGGTAAAGGTATTAAGGATCCTACAAGTAGTAAAAAAGGCGATATGTATGTTGTTTTAAATGTTGTTATTCCAACAAAACTAGATCGTAAACAAAAAGAATTATTTAAAGATTTAGCGGAAACAGACTTAGAAAATGATAGTCAATTTAAAACATTTAAAAAGTATTTATAAAAGGTGAAAAAATTCACCTTTTTGTATGTTTGAAAAAATTATAGTAAAGGTGTTATCTTGTATTTTAAACTACTTCTTGCTATACTATTTTTAGAAAAAGGTGACTTTTATGGGTGAGTTAAGAGGTGCTAAGAGTAAAGAAAAGTTAGTTATTGTTTTTTTTATTATTTCAGCTATTGTAGTTGGAATGGCTTTTTATGTATTATTTTTGAAAAAAGAAGTTACTGATGAGGTAGAAGCGGTTGTTTTAAATGCTGGTGATTTAGCGATAAATTATTTAGATGGAAATGAAATTAATATTGTAAAACCAAAGAATGATGAGTATAAATATATATTTTCAGTAACCAATACAGGAGTTAGTAAGCTTTATTATTCAATCTATTTAGATGAAGTAGAGGAAGATTTGGATAAGGTTAATGTTGTATTAGAAAGAGAAAATGGTGATACAATTTATAATAATACTTTAAAGGGTGGACGTAATTTATTAGTTAAATTAAATAATATAGAAGTTTCTGTGACGGAGCGTTTTGTGCTAAAAATAAATAATGATAAAAATAAAAAAAGTATTAAAGCTAAAATATTAGTTGTTAATGAATCAATCAGTGAAGAAACTTTTGCAGATACGATTTTGGATAGTAATGATTTATCTTTAAAACATACAACACCAGGAGTTGATTTGGCAGTTTCACATGAAGGTTTAGTGCGTGATGAAGATGAACTGGGTACAACTTATTATTTCAGGGGTAAAGTAGAAAATAATTATTTACAAATTGGCGATTATTTATTTAGAATTGTTCGTATAAATGGTGATGGAACAGTGCGAATTGTGTTAGACCAAAGTATCTCTTTACAAACACCTTTTAATAGCGAAAATATAAATGTGGCAGATACAGTGTTATTTAATAATAGTTTAGTTTATCAAAATTTAAATAATTGGGTAGATAGTAATCTTTCTTTATATAAAGATTATTTTGTAGAAGGTGATTTCTGCTCTGACAATAATTTTATTAATTATAATGGAGATATGAAAAATTCGAATGTTTATCAAAGAATTTTTGTAAATGCTAATCCATCATTAAAATGTAATGGTCAAGTGAGCAAGTTAAAAGTTGGCTTGTTAAGTGCTGATGAAGTTGTTTTTGCTGGAGCTATTAAAGATAGTGAAAATAAAAAATTTTATTTGTACAATCCAACGATTTTAGGTGATTCGTGGACAACAAGTTCAAGTGGCATGGATAATGCTAATAATTTTTATATGATAAATATTACAAAAGATGGTGGTTTAAAAGCTCGTAATTTAGTTAATATTAGTTTAGGAGTACGTCCAGTTTTAAATTTAAGTGTTGCTTCGCATGTTAAAGGAGAAGGAACCAAAAATAATCCTTATGTTTTAGTTTCTTAGATGTAAAATTGAGTAAATTCTTAATTAAGTTTTTATGAGAAGTCTTTAACTTGAAAAGTAATAATGATATTATAGTGGTGAAGGTGATGGATATGATTCTTGATGTGGCAAACACTGGTAATTTTGACTATATAATATTTGCTATAATAGTAGTTTTAATGATTATATCTATGCTAATAGTGTATACTTTATATATGCAAAATAAACAGTTAATAAATGAGTTAAATAAAAAAAATAATATAGAGGAAGATAAAGAACAATTAAGTGATGCAGTTACAACAAAAGTTGAAGAAGTTTTTAAAGAAAAAGATGAAATGGTAAATAAAGATGAAACTAATCAAGAAATGGTTGATTTACAAAATATTACTAAAGATTTAGAAAACAAACAAAATGAAAAGACGATAGATTTTACTTCATACGAAGCAGAGCAAGAAGAAAAAGCTATTATAAGTTATGATGAATTGTTAGAAGCTAGTAAAAAAGTAAGTATTAATTATTCAGAAGAAAAGAATATAGATGATGTTTTAGTTAAAAAAGTAGATTTAGATAATACGGGAAAAATTGAGCTTGATCCAATAAAAAAAGAGCTTAATAGTAAAGTTGAGTTAGTTAGTTATGAACATGAAGAAGACTTTTTAAAGGCTTTAAAGCAATTGCAATCTTTATTAAATTAATGGTGATGAAAATGGCAAATAAAAAGAAGCAAAAAAAATATTATTTATTTGAATATGATATGGGTTTTTTGAGTTTTCTTTCAATTATAATTTTAATTTTATTAATATTGGCAATTGGTTTTTTTGATAAATGGACCATTTTTAAAAGTATTTTAGTAGCATCAGATCAAAAAACAGGAGATTTTGAATTTATTTTCTTAGTTATTTTGATGTTTTTATGGGTCTTCTTACATGAACTTATTCATGGAATTATGTATTTAGTTAATGGAGCTAAAAAAGAAAATTTATCCTTTGGAGTAGCATTAGAAAAAGGTATTTTATATTGTTTATGTAAAGAATATATTAGCAAAAAAAATATTTTAATTTCAGCAATATCGCCATTTCTATTAATTGGGGTTTTAACCAGTATTTTAGGAATGATTTTTAATAACTCATATTTGGTTATTTTGTCAATTATGAATATGAGTAGTAGTATTGCTGATATAATATTAGTATTATTTCTATTGAAATTACCTAAAAATATTGAATTCTGTGAATATGATAATTCAACAGGTTTTATAATAAAAAGTGATGAAGACATTAGTAAAATATCTGCAATTGGTTTGAAATTTGTTAAAGTTTTAGATGAGGATAAAGAACTATCTTTTGATAAATATAAAACTTTATATATGAGTAAAGTAAGTAAATATATTGCGATAGTTTTTATTATTATTTTTATTTTGGTTATTCTAAAGCGAATTTAAACTTTTATATTGATTTATAAAAGTTTTTATTTGGTCTTGAATTTACTTGTTTAATGAAGACGTGTTATAATACCAATTGGTGGTTATTATGAAATTTAATATTATTACTTTTGGTTGTAAGGTTAATGCTTATGAATCAGAATATATTAAAGAACAATTTTTGAAAAATGATTTTATTTATGAAGATGATACAAAAAATAGTGATATTGTTATTGTTAATACGTGTAGTGTAACTAATACGGCAGATAATAAATGTTTAAAAACAATTCGAGGAATTAAAAGAGATAATAAAGATTGCATTTTAGTAGTTTGTGGTTGTTCAGCAGAAAATCATCGTCATGAATTTGATGATTTGGGAATCGATATTTTGATTGGTAATAATAATAAATCAAAGTTAGTCACATACGTTAAAGATTTTATTGATAATAAGGAAACTTATTGTGAATTTTATGATGGAAGGCAAAGTAATTTTGAAAATATGCAAGTTGCTAAGTTTAATGATTTAACAAGAGCTTTTGTAAAAATTCAGGATGGTTGCAATAATTTTTGTTCTTATTGTATAATTCCTTATGTTCGTGGGGGAGTTAGAAGTAAAGAGATTAATACAGCTTATAAAGAAATTAAGGAATTAGTAGAAGCTGGTCATAGAGAAATAGTTTTTACAGGTATTAATACAGGAGCTTATGGCAAAGAAACAGGACAATATGATTTGGTAGATTTGATTCAAAAGATATCAAAATTAGAAAAATTGGAAAGAATCAGAGTTTCAAGTATTGAAATAACAGAAATAGATGATCGTTTTATTGAAGAATTAGCTAAGAATAAAAAAGTGTGTGGTCATTTACATGTTTCATTGCAAACTGGCTGTGATAAAGTGTTGAAATTGATGAATAGAAAATATAAGAAAGATGAATATTTACAAAAAGTGCAGAAAATAAAAAAAGTACGTCCTGATATTAATTTGACAACAGATGTAATTGTTGGCTTTCCTGGGGAGGATGAAGAGGACTTTTTAGAAACTGTAGCTTTTTGTCAAGAAGTTGGATTTAGCAAAATTCATGTTTTTCCATATTCAGAACGTAAAGGAACAGTAGCTTATACAATGCCTAATAAAGTTCCTGGAAATATTAGAAAAGATCGTGCGAGAAGATTAATAAAAATTGATGAAGGATTGCAAAAGAAATTTAATGAGCAATTTGTAGGCAAAGCAGTTGAAGTTTTAATAGAAGAAGTTTTTGATGACTATTCAATCGGTCATACTGAAAATTTCTTGAAAGTAATTATTAAGGAAAGATTAGAAAAGAATAAAATATATAATGTTTTAATTGAAGAGGCATTAGTCGATTGTGTTAATGGAAAGTATTTGAAATAATACTTTTTTTATTGTATACTTTATAGTAGGTGATACTATGATAGATTTGACTAACTCTTATGATTTTCAAATTATTTTAAATGGCTCAACGCCGATTGGTGTGTATCATTCTTTTAGTCCAACTTTTTTAAATAAGAGATTTAAAAAAGTTAGTTTTGAAGTAAAAAGAAAAAAGCTAGGATATAGTTTTCAAAATGTTAGAATAATGTAGGTGATAATATGGAAAGAACATTGTATGTGGCTGGAGATGCTTTACAAGATCTTAATTTGCCGAATAATAAAAATGGTTATAGAATAAGGAAAGTTGGAACAACTGGTTTTAAAGTTTATGATGGAAAATATGATGTTTGGTTAGGAAATTTAATAAGTAAGCCAGATGGAAAATATATTTTTCATGAAAGAGTAGGAGCATCTGATGAATTATTGGCACAAAAGGAAGCAGTAATTAGAAGACGTAAACAAGAAAATAGAAAAAAACGTTATAAATTAGAACGTCGTAAGAAAATAATAAAATTAGCCGCATCTTTAGCAGCTGTAACGATTGCTGGAACTAATTTGTTGGGTGGAGTTGAGATAGGTAAAAAATCAAAAGAGTCAAAATCAACAGTTGAAGCGCAAATGCCAGAAGTAGCAACTAAGGTTAATACTTTAACTAGTGCAGATGTTTTAATTTCTCAAGAGTATCTTGATTATTCACTGGCTAAAGCGTCTGAATGTTCAAAAAATTCTTCTTATCCGCAAATTCAAGAGCTTTATAATCGACTTTATGAATATTATGCAATGCCTGCTTATGCAGCTTATTATGATTACTTAGATTATCAAGAAATAGGAATGGATCAAGAACATATTAATGCATCTTTAGAACAATATCAAAATGAGTTAGTTACATATCAAAACGCAATAACAGATTTTTATGGAAGTAGTTATTCATTTGGTGCTTCGCCTTTAGCAACAGCTATAATTCAAGATGGAACGATTTATGTTCCTGATACAATTGCTAATTATCAAGATAATGAAATACCAAATGATGTTGTTATAGTTAATGGTTCATTTTATATTCCATTTAATCATGGGGAGGGCTTAGAACAGAATGATATATCAAAAGGAGTTTAATACTTCTTTTTTTATTAAAGTAACTACTTTTTCTTAGACATGAACATATGTATGTGATATTATTATATTTGAGTGTCATAATTTTTTAGTAGGTGAAGGTAATGGATTACATTAGAGGAAAGTTTAAACAACTAATTTTTGAAAGTGACAATGGTTATAAAGTAGGTCTTTTTAGAATAAAAGAAACAAATGATGAAGAAATGAAAGATTTTGTTAATAAGACAATTACTTTTACAGGTTACTTTGCAACAATTAATAGTGAAGATTATTATAAATTAAATGGAAATTATGTTTTTAATGAAAAATATGGTTATCAATATCAAGTTACAGGTTATGAGAGAGAGGAACCTAAAGGAAAAGATGCAGTAATTGCTTTTTTATCTAGTTCTTTAATTAAGGGGTGTGGTGAAAAAACAGCTACGCAAATTGTTGATACTTTAGGTGATGATGCAATTAATCTTATAAAAGAAGATTATACTAATTTATTTAAAGTAACTGGAATTAATGAAGTAAAAGCTAAAAGAATTTATAATTCAATAATCAAGTATCAAAGTACGGATGAAATAATTATTGAATTGAAAAGATTAGGATTTACAATTAATGAAGCTTTGGCTATTTTAAATAAATATGGAGATAATTCATTAGATGTGGTAAATACTAATATATATTGTTTAATAGATTTAATAGATTTTATGAAACTTGATAAAATATTTCTTACCGTTAAAGGGGCGATGGAACCGGAACGAATTAAAGCTTGTATTATTGAAACATTTAAAAGATTGGGTATGAAAAATGGAGATACTTATTTTTGTAAGGAAGAAATTTATAATGTTATAAGGAATGAATTTAAAATATTTATTGATATAGATGAATTAGATATTTATTTAGAAGAATTAAGTATAGGTAATGATATTGTTATTGAGGATGAAAAGTATTATTTAACAGAATTTTATTATTACGAGAAAGAAATTGCACAAAACTTGCATTTGATAGAAAGAATGAGTACAGAAGAAATAGCTAATTTTGATGATTTGATTGCAGATTTACAAGCTAGTAGTGATGTAAAATATAATGTTGATCAAAAAAAGGCAATTAAGAATGCTTTGGAAAATAGAATTACGATTATTACCGGTGGACCAGGAACTGGTAAAACAACAATTATTAATGCAATTGTTAAATTATACGTTAAGTTAAATAAATTAAGTAATAAAGAAATTACTAATAATATTGCTCTACTTGCTCCAACTGGTCGTGCTGCTAAGAAGATGAGTGATTCAACAGGGTTGCCAGCTATGACGATCCATCGTTATTTAAAATGGAATAAAGAAAAAAATGAATTTCAAATTAATGAATATAATAAGAATGGTCATAAATTAGTAATTGTTGATGAAACAAGTATGATAGATACTTTCTTATTTGACTCTTTATTAAAAGGAGTTAAACATAATATTAAGTTGGTCTTAGTAGGTGATTCCAACCAACTTCCTTCTGTTGGTCCAGGAATGGTTTTGAATGACTTAATTGCTAGTGAAATGTTTGTTCATAGTCCATTAGAAAAAATTTATCGTCAAAGTGATAATTCTTATATTCCGGTTTTAGCTAAGGAAATAAGAGAACATAATTTGAGCCTTGATTTTATGAAACAAAAAGATGATTATAATTTTTTAGATGCTCAAGGTTTAGGTATTAAAGAAATGATTAGAAAAATATGTATGATGAGTAAAGAAAAAGGTTTAACAGAAGAAGATATTCAAATTTTGGCACCAATGTATAAAGGAGAAAATGGAATAGATAATTTAAATGTTTTATTGCAAGATATTTTTAATCCAAAAGAAAAAGGCAAAAAAGAAGTAAAGTTTGGAGACGTTATATATCGTGAAAATGATAAAGTTTTGCAATTGGTAAATGATCCCGATAATAACGTTTTTAATGGTGATATTGGGTATATTAAAAAGATAAATACAATTACGCAACCTAAGAAGAAAGAGTTATTGACTATAGATTTCTTAGGTAATGAAGTTATTTATCAAAGGGAAGACTTAATAAATATTAAGCATGCTTATGCTATTACGATTCATAAGAGTCAAGGTTCAGAATTTGCTCACGTTATAATGCCTATTTCGAAGTCATATTATAAGATGCTTTATAATAAACTTATATATACCGGGGTTTCTCGTGCAAAGAAAAGTTTGGTAATTATTGGAGAAGAGCAAAGTTTTGTAATGGCAACTAATAATGATTATTCTAATAATCGTAAAACTAATTTAAAGCAACAATTAATGAATAATATATAGTAATTTGTTCATAATACTATTAGAGGTGTTATGAAAATGAAAATAGATATGAAAAAAGTTAAAGATGTATCACTAATTGTATCAGGAATGGTACTTAGTGGAATGATGGGATACATGGCATACATGATTAAAGATAAAATCTGTTGTCAAAGTATTAAATGCATCATAGATGATATGTAGGACCTAGGATTTAGGTCCTTTTATTAGGTGATAGGATGAATAATTATAAAAAATTAAAAGAATTAGCTTTGTTTTTACTATGTGTTATATTATTTATAATAATAGTCAAGTATCTAGGTGTAATAGATTTCGTAATTTCTTTATTTAAAGTATTATTACCACTTTTGATTGGGTTTATTTATGCATGGTTGATTAATCCTATAATAAATAGATTAGATCAAAAATATAATAGAAATTTGGTATGTGTTATATTTTTTTTATTAGTATTATTTATAGTAGGTTTGTTTATTTATTTACTTATTCCGACTTTGTATAAAGAAATACAAGAAATAGTAGTTATTATACCTGATGTAAGTAATAATATTGTTTTACGTTTACAAAAGTATGGTTTAGAAAAAGGTTTTATTGATTTTAGTAATACTTTGGTAAATAATGTTCCTCTATATATATTAAAGATGGCCCAAAAGTTGATAAAAATAGGAGGAGTATTGGGAATAGGTTTGGTTTTGGGACTTTATTTATCAATGGAATATAATAAGGTTATTGAGTTTATTTATAGTAATATTCCTAAAAAGAAAAAGTGTGTGTTAATTAATGTTTTTCAAGATGTAGGAACTTGTGTAAGAAAGTGTGTTAATGGAACTTTGTTAGTGGCTTTTTTAGTTTTTGTAGGTGATACAATTTGTTTTATGATATTAAAGTTAGAGGCACCTCTTTTGCTTGGAATGTTTTGTGGTCTCACAGATTTAATTCCTTATATTGGACCATATATTGGGGGAGCGTTAGCAGTTTTAGTAGGGTTTACAGAAGATAAAGTATTAGGGTTATTCACGTTAGGAGCTTGCATTTTAGTTCAACTAATTGAAAATTATGTATTACAACCATTAGTAATGAGTAAAAGAATTGAAATAAGTCCTGTTTTAATTATTAGTGGTTTATTAATATTTGGTAATTTGTTTGGAGTTATAGGAATGATTTTAGCAACACCTTGCGTAGCAATGATGAAAGTTTTATTTGTGTATATGAAAAAAGCTTTAGATAAATGTAATAAATGATATTGACAAATGTTATTAAAATTAGTAAAATTGAGTTCCATCTAGAAAAGGGGGATATCATGCCTGAGTCAGAAAAAATGACTTTGAGTAAGTATGTTTTATCAAACTTTGTCAAGTATTTTGATTTGTCTAAGGAAAGATTTGATTTTTTAATAGAAATATTAGCTATGTATAATGCTGATGAGATTTCTGTTCAAGAATTTAAAGAAAATTATTTATTAGATGATCAAGATTATTTTGGTATTTTAACGTATATTTTAGATACTACAAATCTTACTAAGTTGAATAAAAATACTAAAAATTTGAGTATTAGATAATAAAAAGCTTATATCGAATCTGATATAAGCTTTTTAACTATATATTTCTAATTTGTCAGTTATTAAGAAAACGGTTATATATAAACTGATAATAGATATTAAAAGTAGTAAAATTGATAATAACAAGACAGAATTGTTTGGACAAATTAATAGAATCAAATTATTATATATACTTAAAATAATATAAGTTACTATGTAAGTACCGAAGCGAGGGTTAAGTTTATTAGGAAATAAACATTTTAGACCAACGAAACACATTGTTGAAATAGCTGTAAATGTTAGAGAATAACAAAAAACAAGGAATATTAATTTAAAAATATATAAGTCAGTATCAATTAAGAGAAGAAATTTCATTAATGAAAATAATTCTTTTATACCAACGTTTCCCATTAAGCAAATTAAACCAAAAAGTAATAGAGGGATAAATGAAAAGTTAATAATAATGGAAATTAGGTATTTAGCTATAGTTATTTTTAAGGATGATAGGGGAATCATGCTTTCTAGAAGAAATGTTTTATTTTTGAAAGAATTTAGAGTTCGTTCTGTTCCTTTTAAAAAGCAACAGAAAATATTAAAAATTAGTAAAATTATAAAGGCGATAATAATTATACTTTTAAATGTTTCTGAAAATAGTGTTGTATTAGTAAATAAAACAATATAAGCAAGAGTGTATACAATAATAAAACTTAAATAAAGTATATAATTTCTTTTTATGTAATCTGTTAGTTCCCATTTGATATAATTAAGCATTTAAAAACACCTCCAAGTATTTTTGTTCAATTGTTTGATTATTTGCCTTGATGCTTTCAACTGAATCATTAAATATTATTTGACCATCTTTTAGAAAAATAATTTCATCAAGAATTTCTTCTGTATCTTTAACAAGATGTGTTGAAATGATGAAGAGTTTATTTTCATTGGCTTCGTCTTTGATTATTTGTAGCATTTGTGTTTTTACTAAGGGATCAAGGCTTCCCAAAGGTTCATCTAGTAAATAAATAGGAACTTGACGTGCTAAGGTAAGTATTAAAGATACTTTTTCACGATTTCCTTTAGATAATTCCTTTATTTTTAGATCTTTAGTAATATCAAGCTTTTGACATAATTCATTTGCTTTATTGGTATCAAAGTCGATAAATAAATCCCGATAATACTTTATAGCATCTTCGACATTCATTGTATCATATAAAAATTCTCTATCAGGCATAAAGGAAAGATATTTTCTAGTATCATAGCAAACATCATTACCGAGGATTTTTATGGTACCAGCTTGTTGTTTAATAATAGCCATTATTGTTTTTATGAGTGTTGTTTTACCACTACCATTAGGACCTAAAAGACCTACAATATGACCTTTATTAATTTTAATTGAAATGTTATCTAAGGCTATTTTGGAACCATATTTTTTAGTTACGTTATCAATTTCAAGATATGTATTATTCATTTTTACCACCAATCTATTTTTTTGATTATATCATATTATGAAGGCTAATTCATTAAATATTAGGAGAAAATAAGCTTTACAAACTATAAAAAAGAAGTTATAATTTATTTATTAAATTTTTATTAATCGTTGATGAAGTAAAGAAACTTTATGATATTTGAAGAGAGCTAATGGGTGGTGGAAATTAGTAATTGATTAAAGATAAGAGCAGATTTCGGAGATTAAACGGATAAGTTCCGTTATCATGATTAAGTTAAATAAAGGATGGTACCGTGCTTTAAGCACTCCTTAAGTATCATTCTTTTTTTTAGGAGATGATTTATGAAAGTAATATTAATATCTGGTCATGCTGGTTGTGGGAAAAATCAAGTGGCATCATATATAAGGGATAATGTAGATAAGACAATTATTACAGGCTTTTCAAAGTATATAAAACTAATGGCTAGAGAGATGACTTCTTGGAATGGTAGTGAAGAGGATAAACCACGAACTTTTTTACAAACAATGGGAGATAAATTTCGAGCGATAGATAAAGATATTTTAGTAAAAAGAATGTTAGAAGATATAATAATTTATAAAGAATATTATAATTGCGTTGTTATTAGTGATGTAAGATTAGAAGAAGAAATTAATTATTTAAAAAAACATAGTACTGATGATGTGATAACGATTCGAGTTAATTGTCAATCTAATGGTAGACGAAAGTTAACTAAGAAAGAACAAGAACATCAAACAGAGAAAGATTTAGATAATTATAATTTCTTTGATTATGTTATAAATAATAATTATGATGAAAATTTAAAAAAAGAAGTATTAAAAATAATTGAAAAGGAGAATTTAAAATGAATTTAAAAGATTTATATATTAATTTTTTTGTAAGTAAAGGACATAAACAAATTCCTAGTGCTCCTGTAGTACCAGAAAATGATCCATCAGTTTTGTTTAACACAGCAGGAATGCAACCATTAATTCCTTACTTGATGGGCCAGGCTCATCCTTATGGGACAAGATTATGTGATTATCAAAAATGTGTTAGAACGAATGATTTAGAGGAAGTTGGGGATGTAACTCATCACACTTTCTTTGAAATGTTAGGTAATTGGAGTTTAGGAGATTATTTTAAAGAAGAAAGTATTTCATGGAGTTTTGAATTTTTAACAGATGTTTTGAAAATACCAGTAGAACGTTTAGCAGTAACTGTTTTTGCCGGAAATGATTTAATTCCTTTTGATCAAGTAAGTCATGATAAATGGTTAAGTTTGGGAATTAAAGAAGAACGTATTGCTAGAACTGTTGATGACAATTTTTGGATTGCTGGCGAAGCTGGACCTTGTGGACCAGATACAGAAATTTTCTATTTTAGAAGTGAAGATGAAATACCAACTTCTTTTGATCCAGAGGATAATAGATGGGTTGAAATTTGGAATAATGTTTTTATGCAATTTAATAAAGATCTAGAGGGTCATATTACAGAATTGCCTAAGAAAAATGTTGATACTGGGATGGGCGTTGAAAGAACAACAGCTATTTTAGAAGGTGTGAATGATAATTATTTATCAAGTATTTGGAAGGATGTTATTGATTTAATTAGTGAGATATCTAAAATGCCTTACGAGGGTAATGAAAAGAGTATGCGTATTATTGCAGATCATTTAAGAACAGCAGTGTTTATTGCCGCTGATCCAGCTGGTATTAAGCCAAGTAATACTGATCAAGGCTATATTTTACGTCGTTTAATTAGAAGAGCAATTCGTCATGCTAAGTCTTTAAATATTGAGATAAGTAGTGATTGGGATGAACAAATTGCTTCATTAATTTTAGATAAGTATGAAAATTATTATGTTGAACTAAAAGAAAATAGACAAGTAGTTTTAGATGTTTTACGTAATGAAAAAGAAAGATTCAGTAAAACTTTAGAAAAAGGATTACGTGAATTTGCTAAAGTAGTTGATAAAAATACTGAAATTAGTGGAGAATTAGCTTTCCATCTATTTGATACTTATGGTTTTCCGATTGAGTTAACGATTGAGTTAGCTAATGAAAGAGGTCTTAAGGTTGATGAAGAAGGATTTAAAGAAAAATTTAAGGCTCATCAAGAATTATCACGTACAGCTTCAGCTGGTAAGTTTAAAGGTGGTTTAGCTGGAAATAGTGAAATTGAAACAAGATACCATACTTGTACACATTTATTAAATGCAGCTTTAAAGATTGTTGTTAGTAATGATGTTCATCAAAAAGGTTCTAATATAACTGATGAGAGAATGCGTTTTGATTTTAGTTGTGATCATAAATTAAGTGATGAAGAAAAGAAAAAAGTTGAAGATTTAGTAAATGAATGGATTACAGCTGATTTAGATGTAATAGTTAAAGAAATGGCAAAACAAGAAGCGATTGATTCAGGAGCTGAATGTATGTTTATTGAAAAATATCCAGATATTGTTACAGTATATGAAATAGGTAATGATAAATATGGTATTGTTTCTAAGGAATTGTGTGGTGGTCCACATGTTAAGAAGACTAGTGAACTAGGACATTTTAAAATAAAAAAGGAAGAAGCAAGTTCGGCTGGCGTTAGAAGAATTAAAGGAATACTTGAATAGTATTTCTTTTTTTAATAATGTTTAATAAAATATTTTAAGAAGTGGTGTTATAATTTGTTAGCGAGGAGTGGTATCATGAGTAAAGTAAGTATTCCTAAATATAGTTTAGCAGAAGAATTAATTAATTCAATTAGTCATGGAATTGGAGCAGCGTTAAGTATAGTGGCTTTAGTTTTAGTCATTTTAAGAGCTCATAGTGCAGTTGGAGTTACAACGGGAGTAATTTATTGCGTTATTATGTTTTTACTTTATACGATTTCATGTATTTATCATGCTTTAAGTCCCAAACTACTTGGTAAAAAAGTTTTAAGGGTTATTGATCATTGTAATGTTATGTTAATGGTAGCAGGAACTTATACTCCGTTGTGTCTTTCAATGATTGGTGGTTTAAAAGGTTTAATAATGTTTTTAATAGTGTGGCTTGTTACTATAATAGCAGTTGTCTTTAATTCGATTGATGTAGACAAATATCAAGTAATAAGTGTTGTTTGCAATTTGGTACTAGGTTGGGCTGCTTTATTTTTAATTAAAGATATTATAGCAGTAAGTTCTTTAAAGGCTGTTTATTTACTGATAGGTGGTGGAGTCGTTTATTCAGTAGGGGCAATATTATATGGATTAGGTTCAAAGAAAAAGTATATGCATTCTATTTTTCACTTCTTTGTTTTAGCGGCGAGTTTTTTACATTTTTGTTTAATTTATTTTTATGCAATTTAAAATATTTTTAAATCGTTTATAATAACGATTTTTTTTTGACAATTTTAAAGGAAAAGTAAGATTGATAGTTAATATATAGAGTGAAGGGAGTGAAGAAATGAAAAAAATATTAGGTGGTTTAATAATGGTGTTTTTTCTTTTAATGGTAGGTGAAGTTAAAGCTTTGAGTTTTAAAGAAGGAGAATTTTTAAATGGAGAATATATTAATAAAGTTAAAGATGGTAAAACTTATTATATGACTGTACAATATATTTATCGTGATGATGGAAAAGTAGTGTATTGTTTAGAGCCTTTTGCCAATTTCATTACGGGAAATGGTTATATTGGTTATAATTTTAATTATGATGGTGTAACTGGGTTATCTAAAGAACAGGTTAGGAGGATAGAATTATTATCTTATTATGGCTTTAATTATCATAATCGTAGTGATAGTAAATGGTATGCTATAACACAATATTTAATTTGGAAGACTGTTTCTAATGATGATATTTATTTTACAGATAAATTAAATGGAAAAAGAATTAATAAATATGAAACAGAAATTAAAGAATTAGAACAAGATATAGCTAATAATGAAATAAAACCTTCTTTTGTGGGACAAGAAGTGACAGTAAATTATGGTGCTGATGTAAATTTAGAAGACATTAATAAAAATTTAAATGATTATCAAGTACTTGGAAAGATAAATTATAATTATCAAAAAAAAGGAAATACTTTTAAAATTAGTAACGTTATGCAAAGTGGAAGAATTGCCTTTAAAAGACAACATACTTTGTATAATTCTAATAGTTTTGTTTATATTAATAGTAATAGTCAAAATTTATTTGCTCCAGGGAATCCACGAGAAGCAGAATTGTATTTGAAACTTAATGTGACGGCAGGAGATGTTGAACTTAAAATAAAAGATGATGATTCTGTTTATTCGATTGCTAAAGATTTTTCTAATACTTGTTATGGTCTTTATAATTTACAAAATGAACTTCTTGATAAAGTTTGTACAGAGCAATCTTTAAATTATAAAAGTAATTTACTTAAGTATGGTGTTTATTATGTGAAACAACTTAGTGTTGGAAAAGGCTATGAAAAAGATGAGAAAATATATAGTTTTGAGATAAATTCTCGTAATGAACATATTGTTTTGGAACTACAAAATAAATTGATAAGAAATACCATTAAAATAAATAAAAAATATTGTAAAAAAGATGTTTGTTCTTTTGAAAAAAACGCTAAGTTTAATATTTTTGATGAGAAAGATAATTTGATTGGGAGCATCGAAACTGATGCTAATGGCAATGGAGCAATGGAACTTGGCTATGGCAAATATTATGGTGTTCAAATATTAGGAAAAGAAGGCTATCAGTATGTTGATGATTTTGAATTTGCTATTATAAATGGTAAAGATCAATTAAAATATGAGTTTATAGATAATTTAAAATTAAGTGATGATAAGAATAATGAGACTGTTGAAGATGATACGAATGATTTAGAAATGTTACCTCCTGAAACGGGGATAGATAATGTTCCATCTTTAAAAAAAATAATTATTAATTTTCTTCATGAAATTATTAATTTTATGACGATTTTATGGAAAAAATGGTGATTTTAGTAAAAAAATGTACTTTTTTACATTTTTTTGCGTTATAAAAAAAGGAAATAAGGGACTTTGGTACAATATATATAATTAGAGGGTGATTTTATGGCTTTTGTAACTGATGCGGAAATAAATGATATAAGAGCCAAAGCTAATATTGTAGACATAATAGGCGGATATATTCCACTAACGCAACGTGGAAAAAACTATTTATGTGTTTGCCCTTTTCATGACGATCATTCACCTAGTATGAGTGTTTCGGCAGAAAAACAAATTTATAAATGTTTTTCGTGTGGTGAAACTGGTAATGTATTTACTTTTGTTTCAAAATATGAAGGGGTTTCTTTTATAGAAGCTGTTGCAATAGTTGCTGCAAAGTGTGGTTTAAAATTATCAGAAACGACTTTTAATAATAATTTTACTGATGTTAATAAAACAGAACATGAAATAATGGATTTAGCAGAAAAGTTTTTTCAAAATAATCTGAAAACAAGTTTTGGTGAAACTGCTATGGCTTATTTAAAAGACAGAGGAATAAATAATGATATTATTAAAGATTTTGGTATTGGCTTAAGTTTAGATAAAAATGATGCTTTATCTACTTTATTGTTTAAAAAAAATTACACTAAGGAACAGTTGCTTCAATTAGGTCTAGTAAATGATATAAATGGTAATTTATATGATACGTTTTCAAGACGTATTACTTTCCCGTTATATGATAAGGATGGTCATATTGTAGGCTTTAGTGCTCGAATTTATCGTGGTGAAAAAGATACCTCAAAATATATCAATTCACGAGAAACAAAACTTTTCAAAAAAGGCGAAACATTGTATAATTATCATCAAGCCCGTGATGTAGCTAAACGCGAAAAAGAAGTAATAGTTGTTGAAGGATTTATGGACGCTATAAGACTTAGTAATGAAGGAGTAAAAAATGTTGTAGCGTTGCAAGGAACGGCAATGACTAAAAATCAAATTCAATTATTGAAGAAACTTAGAGTTAAAGTGATTCTTTGTCTTGATAATGATAATGCAGGGTTATTAGCAACAGTTAATAATGGTGAATTACTTAGTAAAGATGGCATTGAAGTATTTGTTATAAGACTTAGTGGTCAAAAAGATCCGGATGAATATATTTTGGCAAATGGAATTCAGGCATTTTTGGATAACCTTAAAAAACCTTTATCGTTCTTTGAATTTAAAATAAACTATTTAAAAAATGGTAAAGATTTAAATAATTCACTTGATTTGGCACAATACATTAATGATGTTTTAAAAGATTTAAGTGAAAGTAATGATGAGATTTTAAGAGAAATTACCTTAAATAAAATTAGTAAAGATTACAACTTGTCACTAGATGTTTTAAAAACGAAATTAAGTGAATTAAAACCAGTTACAACGGCAGTAATTGAAGAAAAAAAAGAAGTTGTGAAAAAAGAAAAGAAAGATGCTTATGTAATAGGGGCAGAGCAAATCCTATACTTTATGATGAATGGGGAAAAATACATTAGAGAGTATCAAAAAAAGTTAGGTTTTTTTCCAACAGAAATATATCGTGAAACAGCAAATGAAATACTATATTATTTTGAAAATAATAAGACAATAAACGTAGCAGATTTTATTACTTATGTTTCTGATAAAGGAACTTTAAAAGATGAAGTAACAAAGATTGTCAATTCAGCAATTGATGGGGAAGAGTTGACATTAGAAGCTATGGATGAATATATAGATGTCGTTAATAAACTATTAATTAATAGGGAAATAAAACGATTAAAACAACAAATGAAAAATGAACTTGATGTAGACAAGAAAATGAAAATAGCTATTAGAATAGCAGATTTGAAAAGAGGAAGTGTGGACAATGGTTGAGATTAAAAGTTTTGAAGATAGAAAGAAGTCCTTAATTGAATTAGGTAAAAAGAATGGATTTTTAACATTTGAGCAACTTGCTGATGCTTTAAAAGGTTTAGAAATAGATAATGATTCACTAGATGAATTATATAATTGTTTTATGGAAAACAATATTGAAGTTGTAAGTGAAGAAGTAAATGACAATAATGAGGGAAATGGTAAGAGTAATCAAGAAGAAAATTTAGTTTTAACTGATGAAGAAATCACTAAGGATATTAATATTAATGACCCTGTTAGAATGTATTTAAAAGAAATTGGACGTATAAGTTTGTTAAGTCCAGAAGAAGAAGCAGAATTATCTATACGTATTGCAAATGGTGATGAAGCAGCTAAAAATATTTTGGCAGAATCTAATCTTCGTCTAGTTGTTTCAATAGCTAAGCGTTATGTTGGAAGAGGCTTATTATTCTTAGATTTAATTCAAGAAGGAAATATTGGCTTAATGAAAGCTGTTGAAAAATTTGACTATGATAAAGGATATAAGTTTAGTACTTATGCAACATGGTGGATTAGACAAGCTATTACAAGAGCACTAGCTGATCAAGCTAGAACAATTAGAGTACCAGTTCATATGGTTGAAACAATTAATAAAATGGCTCGTATTCAAAGACAGATGACTTTGGAATTAAACAGAGAACCTTCTGAAGAAGAATTAGCTAATAAAATGGGAATTACAGTTGATAAAGTTAGAGAAGTTATGAAAATAAGCCAAGATCCAGTTTCTTTGGAAACTCCAATTGGCGAAGAAGATGATTCACATTTAGGTGATTTTATTAAAGATGAAAGAAGCATGAGTCCAGAAGAATATGCGACTAATGAAATTTTAAAAGAGGAAATAAAGAATGTTTTACTTACTTTACAAGAAAGAGAACAAGAAGTATTGGAATTAAGATTTGGTTTAGTTGATGGTACTAGTCATACTTTAGAAGAAGTTGGTAAAAAGTTTAATGTAACACGTGAACGTATAAGACAAATTGAAGCTAAAGCATTAAGAAAATTACGTCATCCATCAAGAGCTAAAAAACTTAAGGATTTCTTAAATGATTAAATTATCTGAAAGATTATTAAGTGTTGTTAATTTTATTGATATTGATGATGCTCTCGTAGATGTCGGGTGTGACCATGGCTATTTATCTATTTATTTAATGCAAAATAAGTTATGCCAGAAGGTTATAGCTACTGATATTAATCAAAATGCTTTAAATAATGCTATTTATAATATAAAGAGAAATAATTTAAATATTGAAACAATTTTAAGTGATGGTTTAGAAAAAGTTAATTTAAATAATATAAATACTTTGGTAATTACTGGAATGGGAACAGCAACGATTTTGCATATTCTTAAATCTGCGGATTTAAACAATATTAAAAAAATTATTATTCAATCAAATAATGATTATACTCTTTTAAGAGAAAATATGAATAAGTTGGGTTATTATTTGATAGATGATGATGAAGTCTTTGATAAAAATATTTGGTATGTAACGATGAAATTTGTAAAATCTGAAAAGAAAAATGATTTAAATATAATAAATTATGGTTATTTAAATAATTCTTTATATTGTAATTATTTAGTTGAAAAGTATAGAGAAATTTTAAAAAAAATTCCTGATTATTTAATAGAGGAACGAAATCTATATTTAGATAAAATAGCATATATAGAAAAGAATTAAAAAAGTAAATATGTAAAAAAATGTAGACACTGAAAAATGATATAGTCTACATTTTTTATTGAAAAAATGTTGGTCCGTTATGATTGACGATTTTATAGTTTGATATATCTTTTGGGTGATTATTCTTAATTTGATTAATTTTATTATTGATATTTTGCAATGACGATTTTAAATCATCTTTTTTAGATATTAGTGGCTTTATCTGAGAATACAAGGGAAGAATTTGGTTGGCAATACTTAATGTCTTAGAAAGACCAGTGATTATTTTTATTAATGATAATCCATTATTCATATAAAATACCTCAATTTATTATATGTTTTTAGTTAACTTTTATTAAAATTATGTTATAATTTTAATGATAGGAAAGTAGGAGGTGGCTTATGGATACTTTAGAAGAACTTGAAACTGTGGAAACACTAAATACCCCAGCGCCAAATGTGAATGAAGTTAACAATGTCAGTAATCCTATTAATCAAGTAAGTCAAAATACCAATAATACTGGTAATGAAAATAATAGTGATAATAATGAGTCTCCAAAAGAGAGACCAACTTTTTTTATTAATTATATTTTTATTTTTATTGTTTTAGGAACGAAGCTGTTATTAAAAGAAGGAACGAATGCCTTTAATCCTAATACATTGATTGAAAATGTTTCTTCAACTGATGGGAATGTTCCTTTGACTAAACAAAACGCTGAAATAGAAAAGAAAAAAGAACGTATTAGAAGCAATCCAAAATATGTCAAAATGAAAGAAAATTTAGCAAATGAGTTGGCAGCTGGTGGTATTGGTCAAAAATTAACAGAGCCTGTTTTGTTTCAGTATACGGTAATGGATCCTAAAGGTAAAGTTATTACAGGACGTTTCAATGGAGTATCTAAATTAGATGTTAATTCATTTTTAGTTAATGAAGGATATGAAGTATTTAATATTGAAACTAATGATATGCTTAATTTTATTCATGGACATAGTAAAATAATGTCATTAAAGATGAGTAATAAAGATTTGATTTTCTGGTTAACGCAGCTAAGTACTTATATAAAAGCTGGTATTCCTCTGGCTGATGCTGTTAGAATTTTGGCTAACCAAATGGGTAAAGGCAAAGAGTCATCAAAAAATCAAGTATTCAATGCTATAGTATATGAATTATCAATGGGAACTGCTTTTTCGGAAGCTTTGGATAAACAAGGTAATGTTTTCCCTTCACTTTTAATAAACATGTTAAAAGCCGCAGAAGCAACAGGTGATTTGGAATCAACACTTGACGAAATGGCTGATTATTATTCAGAAATTGAAGAAACTAAGCAACAAATGAAGAGTGCGATGACATATCCCGTTTTAGTTTTGCTTTTTGCTTTAGGTATTACTGTGTTTATTTTGACGTATATTGTACCACAATTCGTTAGTATTTATGATGAAGCAGGTGTTACGCTTTCACCACTTACGGTATTTTTGATTGATTTGTCAGCTTTCTTGAAAAATTATTTAGTTGTATTAATTGGTGTAATTGCGTTAATAGTTATAGCGATTGTTGTAATTTATAAAAATGTTCAACCGGTACGAAAGCAGATGCAAATATTTGCAATGCATGTTCCAGTATTTGGTAAAATTATTATATATAATGAAATTACTATCTTTACAAAAACTTTTGCTTCATTGTTAAGGAGTAACGTTTTTATTACTGAAAGTATAGATATTTTGAGTAAGATTACAACAAATGAAATATTTAAAGAGATAATGTATGAGACGATTGGTAACATTGCTGTTGGAGAAAAAATAAGTGCTTCCTTTAAAGATAAATGGTGTATTCCAGATGTTGCTTATTTTATGATTCAAACTGGTGAATCAACTGGTGATTTAGCTAACATGATGCAAAAAGTAAGTGATTATTATGGTGGTTTACATAAATCAATGATAGGTCAAATGAAAGCATTTATTGAACCAGTAATGATTATTTTGATAGCAGTTATTGTTGGTGGTATCCTAATTGCTGTTATATTACCAATGTTCGACTTATATGATAAGATATCTATGTAGGTGATGGAATGTTATTTGATATTTATGTAATAGTTTTCTTATTTATTATAGGAATGTTAATGGGTTCATTTTATACGGTAGTCGGTCATCGACTACCGAGTGATGAATCCATTGTTGCTCCTAGAAGTCATTGTAATAATTGCAATCATGTCTTAGCATGGTATGAACTTATTCCGGTAATTTCTTTTCTTATTCAGGGAGGACGTTGTCGAAAATGTAAAATTAAGTTATCTTTAATATATCCGATAATTGAAATGTTAAGTGGTTTTTTATTTGCTTTATCTTATGTTTTATATGGATTTAGTTATGAAATGATAGCTTTTATTATAATAAGTAGTGTTTTAATTACGATTTATGTAAGTGATTTCAATTATATGATTATTTTAGATGGTCCATTGATTATCGGAAGTTTACTAATTTTACTTTTGAAATTGTATTTTTTTGGTTTTAGGACTTTTGTTATTTCAGTAGTAAGTGGCTTAGTAATGTTTATGTTTATGTATATTATTAAGTTAGCTGGAGATAAGTGGTTTGGTCGAGAGTCACTTGGTGGTGGAGATGTTAAACTATCTATTTTCTTTGGCTTTGTTTTTGGGGTACGTTTGGCAATGGTTAGCTTAGTTTTAGGTTCATTTTTAGCGTTTCCATATGCTTTATATTGTTCTTTTTCTGAAAATGGCAAAGAAATTCCTTTTGGACCTTTTTTAATAACTGGTTTATTAATTGTGTATATATATATGGAGCCAATAAAAGAGATACTAAATTTATTAATTTTTTAATAATTTAGTTTTTTTTTGCTTAAAAAAAGAGCTTTGTAAGCTCTTAATAATCGTCATCATCGTCATCATCATCAATATCATAATCATCATAGTTGAAATCAGTACTAATATTATTGAAAGCACCTTGGTTGAAACTTAGTTGATCATCTGTTGGAATGTCATATGCTTCACCATTTTCCATGATGATTTGTTGAGTTGGTTCTTTATTTTCTGGGATACTTTCATTTTTTGTTATTACTTCATTATTTTCTTTAGTAGTTTCATTTTTATCTTCTGTAATAATAGTTTCTTCTTTTTCGTTATCTTCATCATGTGGAATAGGCATTTTACCCATTAAGGCCATACGTAATTCTTCATCACCTTCACCGAAGTCTGTTTCGATATCAATTATTCTAATGATTTCTTCAAAAGAAGTTAAACCATTTACGACTTTTTTTAGTCCATCTTGTAGTAAAGAAATAGTTTTATTATCACCATAAACCATTTTTCTTAATTTTTCTTTTGGAGTATTGTTAGTAATAGCATCTTTTATATCTTGATCAACTTCAAGTACTTCATGGACAGGAATACGACCACGATAGCCACCTAGACATTCAGAACACCCAACAGGAGTATATAAATTATCAATATCAATATTTATTGCTTTTTTAATTACTAGTTTTTCATAGTCAGTTGCGGGACGAGAACCACGACATTTTGGACATAGTTTTTTAGCTAATCTTTGAGAAATTATTCCAGAAATAGCAGTACCTAGCAGGTATCTTTCAATATCCATATCCAAAAGTCTTTCTATTGTATTTAAGGCATTGTTGGTGTGGATTGTAGATACAACTAAGTGGCCAGTGATAGCGGAACGAACAGCGATACGAGCAGTTTCATCATCACGAATTTCTCCGATCATTATAACATCAGGGTCTTGACGAAGGATACTTCTTAAGGCACTGGCAAAAGTTAAGCCAATTTCTGACATAACTTGTACTTGGTTTAGACCTTCAATTTTCATCTCGACAGGGTCTTCAACGGTAATAATATTCAATTCAGGCTTGTTTAAGGCTTGAAGCATGGCATAAGTTGTAGTTGATTTACCTGAACCAGTAGCACCAGTTGTTAGAATAATACCGTTGGGAAGACCTAACATTCTTTTTACTTTTTCAAGGTTTATATCAGAAAAACCAATATTTTCGATTCCTTGTAAGCTTGTAGAATAGTCTAACACACGGATAACGACTTTTTCACCATCAACGATTGGAAGTGAAGACACACGCATATCCAAAGGTTTACCGGCTAATTCGGTTTTTATTGCACCATCTTGTGGTAAACGTGATTCAGTGATATTCATACCAGCAATAATTTTAATACGAGTCGTCATGTTCTTTTTAACAACGTCTGGAACATATGCATAATCAACTAAGTCACCATCGACTCTCATTCTTACTTTAAGTTTGTTAGGAGTTGGATCGAAGTGAATATCTGATGCACGATTTTTTACGGCATCCGCCATAATTTCATTAACAATTTCTACTATTGGTTGCGTATCATAATCAAATTCACGAAACATTAACTTCACTCCCATCTTATTCTTTTATAATTATACAACAAGTATTTTTTTTACTCAATGTTTTTTATAGACTTTTAGTAAACTGGATTTAGGGTTGATTTTAAAAAATGGTTGTTTTATAATACATTTAAATACGTTGAACAAGAGGAGTAAGTTATAATATTTTAAAGAGAAATCTTGGTTGGTGAAAAAGATTATTTATTATAATTGAAGGTAGCTTGGGAGTAGTGTATCCGAATATACTAGTAAGATATAATGTTGGTCGCATTAAGACATAGAGATAGTTCATAACTATGAATTAAGGTGGTACCACGTTTAAGACGTCCTTATGTAAGGATGTCTTTTTTTTGGAAAGGAAAAAGGGATGAAAGTGAATTATATAGAGGAAAAAGCTAAATTTAAGGAATATGTAGATAGTTTTGATATGCGTAATGAAAAAATATCTAATAAGTACTTTCATAGTTTACGAGTCATGGAGATTGCTAATCGTTTGGCATTATCTTTAAATTTTAATGAAGAAGAAATTTATATAAGTAATTTAATTGGTTTATTGCATGATATTGGTCGCTTTGAACAAGCTCGAGATTATGATACTTTTGTTGATGCTATTTCAATTGATCATGGTGATTTGGGCTATGAAATATTGAAAAGTGGTTTAGTAAATGAATTTACAGATGATGAAAGAATAAAAAAAATAATTTTAATAAGTACCAAGAATCATAATAAATTAAAAATAGAAGATGGTTTAACGGAAAAAAAAATAAAGTTTTGTAAATTGATAAGAGATGCTGATAAGTTAGATATTTTGAAGACACAATGTTTGGTAAACGATGAAATAAGACCATTAAAAAAAGTTTTATTTGATGATTTATATAATGATAAAATATGTAGGAATACAGATTGTGAGAATCAAACTGATAAAATAGTTAAATTAATAAGTTGGATTGCTGATTTTAATTATCCTTATTCATATCAATATTTGAAAGAACATAATATTATGGAAGAAAAAATTAAGTTATTGGGTAATGTTGAAGGAATTAATGAGTTGCGAGATTATGTAAATAAAAAAATAGAGGAGAGATGTTAAATGTTAGAAACTAAATATGATCATAAAAAAGTTGAAATAAATAAATATGAAAATTGGAAAGAAAAGGGGTACTTTGAAGCGGGAGACAAAAGCAAAGATGCTTATACGATAGTAATTCCACCTCCAAATGTTACAGGTAAGTTACACATTGGTCATGCTTATGATGTTTCTATTCAAGATGCTATTATAAGATATAAAAGAATGATGGGATTTGATGCTTTATGGTTACCTGGAATGGACCATGCTGCTATTGCAACAGAAGCTAAGGTTGTTAAAAGATTAAAAGAACAAGGGATAGATAAATATGAATATGGTAGGGATAAATTTTTAGAAGCTTGTTGGGATTGGACACGTGAATTTGGCGGTAATATAAGAAAACAGTGGGCTGCTATGGGAATATCTGTTGATTATAGTAGAGAATCATTTACTTTAGATGAAAATCTTACTAAAGCTGTAAAAAAAGTTTTTGTTGATTATTATAATAAAGGATTAATATATCGTGGAGAAAAGATAATTAACTGGGATCCTGCGGCACAAACAGCTTTATCTAATGAAGAGGTTATTTTCTCTGAGGAAAAGAGTGCTTTTTATCATTTAAAATATAAAATTGAAGGTACAGAAGAATACTTGGATGTTGCAACAACTAGACCAGAAACTTTATTTGGTGATACGGCAGTTGCCGTAAATGAAAATGATGAAAGGTATAAAAAATATGTCGGTAAAAATGTTGAATTACCTTTAATGAATAAAGTTATTCCAATTATTACTGATGAACATGCTGACATGGAAAAAGGAACCGGTGTTGTTAAGATAACCCCAGCTCATGATCCTAATGACTTTGAAGTAGGGAATAGACATAATTTAGAGCGAATCGTTATTATGAATGATGATGCAACAATGAATGAAAATTGTCCTGCTAAGTATGTAGGAATGACGAGAGAAGAGGCCCGCAAAGTTGTTTTAGAAGATTTAAAAGAAGCAGGTTTATTACTTGAAATAGAACCTTTAGTACATGAAGTAGGACATTCTGAACGTACAGGTGTTATGGTAGAGCCAATGATTAAGAAACAATGGTTTGTTGATATGAAAGGTTTATCTAAATTGGTTTTAGATACACAAGACAAAGAAAATGAAAAAGTTAATTTTGTTCCGAGTAAGTTTGAAAATACATTAAGAGCGTGGATGACTGATTGTCATGATTGGTGTATTTCGCGTCAATTATGGTGGGGACATCGAATTCCTGCTTGGTACAAAGGTGATGAAATATATGTAGGAATGGAAGCACCTTTAGAAGATGGTTGGGTACAAGATAATGATGTTTTAGATACTTGGTTCTCTAGTGCTTTATGGCCTTTTGCAACGATGGGCTGGCCAGATAAAACAGAAGATTTGGAAAGATATTTCCCTAATGATTGTTTAGTTACTGGTTATGATATTATCTTCTTCTGGGTTTCAAGAATGATGTTCCAATCTGAGTATTTATTAGGCTCTAGACCATTTAAAGATTGTATAATACATGGTTTAATAAGAGATAAAGATGGTCGTAAGATGTCTAAGTCTTTAGGTAATGGTGTTGATCCGTTTGATATGATTGATAAATATGGTTGTGATGCTTTAAGATATTATTTAACTACAGATTGTGCTTTAGGTACGGATTTAAGATTTGATGAAGTTAAAATGTCTTCAACTTGGAATTATATTAATAAAATTTGGAATGCTTCTAGATTTGTTTTATTAAATATTGAAGATTTGAAAGAATTATCTTTTGAAAATTTAACTAGTCAAGATAAATGGATTTTAACTAAATACGAAAATATTGTTAAGTCTTCAATTAAACACATGGATAATTATGAATTTAATATATTCGGAGCTGAAACATATAATTTTATATATGATGATTTTTGTAGTAATTATATTGAATTTGCTAAATTTAATAGTGAATCAAAGACAACTAAATCAGTACTATGTATGATTTTAACTGGTATTTTAAAAATGTTACATCCATTTATGCCATTTGTAACTGAAGAAATTTATCAAATGTTACCTATTAAAGATGCTGAATCTATTATGATAAGTGAATATCCTAAGTATAATGATGAGTATATTTTTAATGAAGATAAAGAATTGATTGATAAAGTTATTGAGTATATTTCTTTATTTAGAAATAAAAAGCTAGAGAATAATGTTGGTAGTGATTTTGAAGTTGTAACTAATATTGATAATGAATTAATTTTAAAAATGTTAAAACTTGAAGATAAGAAAGTTGAAACAAGTACTTTAAAGGGAAGTGTTTTAGTATCTTTAGGTGATTTTGAATTAACTATTTATTATGATAATTCTAAACAAAAGAGTGAAGAATTAGATAATTTATTGAAAGAAAAAGAAACATTAGAAAATAGTATTGCTAGACGTAGTAGGTTACTTGCTAATGAAAATTATGTTGCTAAAGCCCCAGAAAAGATTGTTAATGCAGAGCGTGATAATTTGAAAAGTGAACAAGAAAAATTAGATGTAGTTTTAAAAAGATTAGAAGAAATAAAATAGAATAAAAGCTTTTTTAATAATTTTTAATGAATATTTGATTCTTTTATAAGGTATAATCATATAAGAATTGAGGTTTATTATGAATAATTTATTAAAAAGCTTTTTTATATTTTATTTAGGTTCATTACTGGGATGTCTTTTAGAAGAGATTTGGTGTTTTATCAAAAACAAGAAAATAGCTATAAGACGTAGTATGATTTATGAACCATTAATTCCGATATATGGCTTTGCTGCTTTTTTAATTGTTATAATCGCTGATAAAGTAGGTTATGAATTAATAAAAGTTTTTATTGCTGGAGGTATTGTTGCATCATTAGTTGAATATTTTAGTAGTTTAATTCAAGAAAAAGTTTTTAATACTAAATCTTGGGATTATTCCAAAATGCCTTTTAATTTACATGGACGTATAAATTTATTATATTCAATTGCATTCGGTCTTTTTGCAACTTTATTTATAAGAAATTTGAAAGTGATAGCCACTTTGATTGTTAAATATGAAAAAATTGAAATTACTTTAACGATAACATTTATTTTATTAATTATATTTATTTTAGATACTTTTTTATCTTTAGCAGCTTGTTTGCGTCAAAAGAAACGCCGTGAAAAAGTTAAAGCTAAAACTAAATTTGAAAAATGGTTAGATAAGAGGTATCCCGATAAATTACTTGATAAAATTTATAATAATAGTGTTTATGTAAAGTAATTAGAAAAATTTGAAAATAAGTCTTTATTGTGGTAATATAGCCTAGATCTTTTAAGGGGATTTTAAAAGTTAACTTCGATAGTGCTTCTTTACAGATTGGCAAATATATGATATAATTTAATTATTGTATTGGTGAATGGGTATGAGAAGTTGATTTTAAATCAACTTCTTTTTATCCTATTTTTATTTTTAAAAATAAGTTTTATTTATATAATTTTATTATAGAGAGGAATTTTGTATGGATAATTATACTAGTGAATTAGAAAAATTAGATAATATTATGATTAAATATATTTCAGCTTTAAAGATTTTGGAAACTCAGATTGAAATTATTAATGATGATTTTAAGTATATAAAGAAATATAATCCAATTGAACATGTTAAAACGCGTATAAAAACAGCAGATAGTATAATTAATAAATTAAGAAAAAACAATTTAGATTTTACAATTGAAAATGTTATTAATTATATTAATGATATTATAGGCGTTAGAATAATTTGTTCTTTTAAAGAAGATGTTTATGAGCTTATTGATATTTTAAAAAAATCAAAGAATATAAAAGTAATTAACGAAAAAGATTATATTAACAATCCAAAGACTAGTGGTTATAGAAGTTATCATATGATAATAGAAGTTCCTGTTGAATTAATTAATGAAAAAACATATGTTAAAGCAGAAATACAAATAAGAACATTAGCAATGGATTTATGGGCTAGTTTAGATCATAAACTTAGTTATAAATCAGAGTTTTGTACAGATGAAATTTATAAAAAATTGTATGAAATGAGTGATGAATTAAATCAAGTTGATGATGAAATGAGTAGTTTGATAGATATGGAAAAAAAGATGGAATTATTAGAGATAGGAGATGATAAAAATGAAAGATAATATGTATTTATATATTAGAAACTTTAGGAAATTATTTCTAACAATAACTTTGGAAGAAGATAAGAAAAATAATAAAAGTAATAAAGATAAAATGAAGGTATTAGCAAATAGTAAGTGTTAGTCTTTATAAGTGGTTATTATAGAAAGGAACCATAAAAGATGACAAAAAAAGAAGTGTTGGAAGAGTTTGTTGGCGAGAGGCCAGAAGTTGTTGGAGCTTATGGCTATGGATCAGGAGTTTTTTTACAAAGTAATTATCATGGTAAAAAGCCGCAAAATGATTTGATTTTGATTGTCGAGGATTTAAAAAAGTGGCATACAGATAATTTGACAATTAATAAAGAAGATTATAGCTTAATTGGAAAAGTATATTTATCTGTTGCTTCTATAAAAAGAATTAAGGGTTTAAATAAAATTACGTATGTTAGTAATATAAAAAGTAATGGTGAAGTTTTTAAATATGGTGTTATAGAAGAAAAGGATTTTATAAGAGGTTTAAATTCATGGGAAAATATTTTTTTAGCAGGACGATTTCATAAACCAACTTTGGAACTTAAAAGTAATAAAAAAATATCAAATGCTATTTTGAAAGATAGAGAATCAGCTTTAATAGTTGCTTGTTTATTATCACTACCAAGGACTAGTTTACGTGATTTATATATAAAGTTATGTGGATTATCCTATTATGGTGATACTAGAATGGCATTTGCGGAGAATCCAAATAAAGTACAGAACATTGTTTATGGAAATTTTGAATATTTAGAAGAAATATACTCAGCAATAGGAAGTAAGTATCCTTTTTTGGAAAGAAAAGATGATATTTTAATTATTGATCATGATGCAATTCTTGATAATGTGGAATTATTACCACCGTCATTATTATCTTTTTTAATAGTGAATTGTACAGATATTACTGATCTTATTCAAGTTCAAAAAAATATATTCAAATTTTTTAGACAAAAAAATGCCGAAGAAAGTATGTATCAAACAGTTTCTTCTATAAAGACGAACGGAATTGTCCGTAGTGTTCCATATGCTTTATCTAAAGTATCAAAAAGATTTAAACGATAAGTTTTTAAAACTTGTCGTTTTTTTAAAGGAAAAAGTAAAATAATAAATAATATATATAGTGAAACTAATCGACATTTTTTTAGAGAATAATGTGTTATTTTGGTTGTAGGTGATAAGGATGAAGAAAGTATTATTATTTAGTTTGTTTGCTTTGGCGATTGGTGGTGGACTATCTTTTTATTTTTTAAAAGACAAAATAATTAAAGGAGGAAGTAATGATATTGAATATACTAAAGCTCAAGCTTTTCAAGTAGGCGTTTTTTCAAACTATGATAATGCATCTAGAGTAGCTTTACGTAATAATGGAGTTGTTATAAATGATGGAGATGTCTATCGTGTATATGTAGCTTTATTAACAGATGATGAAGTTATAAAAAAGTTAGAAAGTTATTATAAGGAGATTGGACTTAATTATTATCTTAAAGATATAACTGTTAATAATAAATTTACTGATAGTATAAATTCTTATGAAAAAATGTTATTAAAAAGTTCTACTGAAACGTATGGGACGATTAATTTAGATATATTACATAAATATCAAGAAAGTTTATGAGTTATTTAATAAAAGATTTACCAAGTAATGAAAAACCGCGAGAAAGATTGATGCTTTATGGAGTTGAGGCGTTAAGTAATGAAGAATTACTAAGTATTTTATTAAGATGTGGAACTAAAAATAAAAGTGTTAAAGAATTAAGTTTTGATATTTTAAGAAGCTATGATGTTCATGACTTGGCTAATATAAATTATAAAACTTTAGCAGCAATCAAAGGTGTTGGAATAGCTAAGTCTTTAAGTCTTTTAGCTGCTTTAGAATTAGGAAAAAGAAGTATTAGTAAAAGTAGTTTAGTTTTAAAAATTAGAAGTTCTTTGGATGTTTATGATTTAGTTCGTTATGATATGGAAAATGAATTACAAGAAAAGATGATTTGTCTTTACTTAAATAATCGAAAAGAACTAATTCAGAAAAAAATCTTGTTTATTGGAACAGTTAATCAAAGTAATGTTTATCCGCGAGATATTTTTAGAGAAGCTGTTAAAAATAATGCTTCATTTTTAATTTTAGTTCATAATCATCCGGGTGGAAGTATTGTGCCAAGTTATCAAGATACAATAATGACAAATGAAATGATTAAAATTGGTCGTTTAATGGGAATTTTTGTTTTGGATCATTTAATTATTGGACGTGAAGGATTTTATAGTTATTTAGAAAAGCAAGGTGAACTATTTGAAAAAGAAAATGAAAGAAGTTCGTAATTATTTATTAATTATTGGCTTACTTATTGCAATTTATAGTATTAGTTTTAGTTTGGATTTTTTACGGGTTGATAATAGTAATTTAGTAGAACTTAATTTTTTAAGAAGTGAAAATAATAGATTACGAAAACAGATAATGGAGATGGAAGAAAAAATTTCTTTTTCTTTAGATGATTATGATTATGTTATAGGAAAAGTAGTTATTAGAGATATTCATAATTTTTATAAAGAAGTAGTTATTAATAAGGGAACTCAGGATGGAATAGAAGAAGGAATGGCTGTAGTTAATCAAGAAGGCTTAATAGGCGTTATTTTAGATAGTGATAAAAAGACGTCAATTGTTAAATTGTTAACCAGTGAATATAATGTATCGGTTAAATTAACTGATACATATGGAAACTTATCGATGGGTAAAATTACAATGTTAGATAAATATAGTGAAGTAAAAGAAGGAGATGTTGTTTATACATCTGGATTGTCCAAAATTCCTGCTGGTTTATTAGTTGGCGAAGTAACAAGTGTCAAAATGGATAGTAATGCCTTGGGTAAGGAAGCTAAAGTTAATTTAGTAAATAATAAAAATTTAAATTATATAGCAATAATAAAAGGTGAAATATGATTATATTAAGTTTACTTATAGATTATTTTATGACGTGTTTGTTACCAATTAAAACGTATTTTATAGTATGGGAACTTGATAAAAATAAATTGGCTAGTGTTATAATAGCAGGAATTTTTTTAGATGTAATATTTCATGGGTATCTTTATAATACAATAATTCTAGTTATTTTATATTTAGTGTTAAAAAAGTTGAAAATTAAGAAAAAATATTATTGGCCTAAAAATTTGTTAGTTTTTATAATTTATTTTAATATATTGTTTTTCTTAGGAAGTAGTCCTTTAGCTAGTTATTTATATGTTTTTTTAGAAGGCTTAGTGAGTTATGTTATTTATTGTTTGTTGATGGAAAAGTTATTTAAATTAAAATAAAGCATATAATTTATTGGTGATAAAATGGCTTTAAAGAAAAAACAAAATAATAATTTAAGTTTTATTTTGACAAAGTTGTTATTAACGATAATAATTATTTTGGGTAGTTTTATTTATGTTAATTGGAATGAAAAAAACAAGTCTTATTTTAAAAAATATATTTTAGAGGAAACGATAGATTATCAAAAATTTAATGCTTTTTATGATAAAATGATTGGTAAAGTAAAAGTAGAAAATAAAGATAAATTAGTTTTTTTGGAAAATTTTACGTATAAAAGTATTAGTAAAGATGGTAATGGTTATAATGTAGTATTAGAAAATGGCGCTTCAGTACCAGTTTTGAATTCGGGGATTATTGTTTTTATAGGTACAAAAGATAACTTAAGAGATACAATAATAGTACAAGGTAATGATGGAGTAGACATTTGGTATAGTAATGTTATAGTTACCGATAATGCTTTATATGATTATGTAAGTAGAGGGCATATTCTTGGAATAAGTAATAGTGATAAAGTAAAATTAACGTTTGTAAAAGATAATGAATATATTTCTTATGAAAACTATTTTAAGTAAGTTAGAAATACATTATACAACATGGTTACTTATTCTAATGGCTTTGTTGGCTGGTTATGTTAAATATATTTTTATAATTTTAATTATTGTAATTGGTCATGAAATTGGACATGTTATAACTTTTAAGTTGTTTAAAATAGATATTATAAAAGTTATTATATTCCCCTTTGGGGGAATAACTTATGTAAATAAAAAGATTCATGAAAGAATATACAAAGAAATCATTTGGTCTTTAGCGGGAATTGTAGCCCAACTTATTTTAGCAATAATTTTTCGAACTCTTTTTTTTGATGGATATATAGCTAGTAGTACTTATGAAATATTTTCTTTTTATAATAAGACTATTTTATTATTTAATTTATTACCAATAATTCCTTTGGATGGTAGTAAGTTTATTAATAGTTTATTAAATAAAGTATTTTCTTTTAAAATGAGTTTTATTTTAACTAATGTAATTAGTTTAATTGTTCTTTTTATTTTTATCATAGAAAGTTTTGTTTATAAAATTAATAATTTAGTGATTGATATTTTCTTATTTTTTTCAGTTATCAAGTCGTTAAAAAGCTTTAAGTACCTTTTAAATAAATTTTATTTAGAAAGAGTTTTGTATAATCATTATTATAATAAAATTGTTAGTGATTGTAAGAATGTGGAAAAAATGATGTTAGAAAGATATTATTATTTTAAGGTAGGACATTGTTATTCTAATGAACGAGATTTTATTAAGAAAAGATACTTTAAAGATAAAGATTTTTTTCATAATTTATGATATTATTTATTATAATAGAGGTTGGTAATATGGACGAATATTCAGTAGATGTTATTGATATGAGAGAAGATATGAAAGCAATAAATGCTCGTATATTATTTTTAAGAAAAGAAATAAAAGAACTTAGTAAAGATGCTAAAAAAAATAAAAATATTATAACAAATGATTATCTAAATTTAATTAAACGTTTGCAACAAAAAATAGATTTAACAGCTGACTTAACAAAGAAAAATAATTTGTTAATTGATTTAGATATCGAAAAAGGTAAATTAAATAAGTTTAATGAGACATTTGGTTTATCTAATAATAATAGTAGTGATACATTTACCTTAAAAAATGTTGATGGTCAATATATTTTAATGCCTTCTTTATTAAAGGATAAAGATAATACAGAAGATTATGAAAAAATAAAAGAACAGGAAAAAGCAATGTTAATAGATACAGCTGGATTTATGACTTCCTCTATAACATCGTCTATATCTGGACATTTAAATTTTGCAGGAGAAGTAGAAGGAATTTCATGTATGATTTATGTTTTACCTTTTCAATTGGTTGCAACAATTAAAAATTCAATTGATCTACCAAATTCAAAATATAATAATTTAGAAATTGATTATTTTGGCGATGATTTAGCAAAGATTATAGAAAGTATTGAATAATAGGGTGATTTTATGGGACTTGTTATTAATGAAGGAATGTCTTTTAATTTAAAGATAGGTGAAGCTTTTAAAAGTTGTGAAGTATTAGGGACATTTAAAGATACTAAAAATAATAGAATGTATATTATATATACAGATTATGAAAAAGATGGTAACAATAGTTATCCTATTTATGGAGCAGAAATTATAAATATTGATAATCATTATAAAATAATCAATATTAATGATGAAAAAATAATTAGGGTAATGAATGCGGTGCTTTCTAAAAGTGCACAAGCTTTAAGATAGATGCCTTTTTAATTGCTTTTTTAAATTTTTTAATAATTTATTATAAAGAATTTTTAAGAGGATTAACATTTTTAATTATGTAATGGTTTTGTCTTGCAAATTTTCATACTTTGGAATGGATTAACTTGCGGAATTCATTTGACTTTCTATTATTCCTCTGTTATAATCTTAGTTGTTTTGAAGGATGAGCTTTCAAACACCGCACCAAAGAGGTTTAAGTGTATTATTACCACCTTTAGGGCGAGTCTTAAAATTTATAGGAGGTATGAAGATGAAAGCTATATTTGTTACTGGCGGAAAACAATATTATGTTTCTGAAGGCGAAACTATTTATGTAGAAAAACTTGATGCTGAAGTTGGTACTGAAGTTACTTTTGATCAAGTATTATACGTTGATGGTGTAGCTGGAACACCAGTTGTTGACGGTGCAAAAGTTGTTTGTTCTGTTGAAAAACAAGGAAAACAAAAGAAAGTTGTTGTTTTCAAATACAGACCTAAGAAGAAATTCCGTAAGAAACAAGGTCATAGACAACCATATACAAAGTTAACTGTTAAGAAAATTGTTAAATAATTATGATTAAAGTTAATATCAAAATAAGTCATGGGAAAATTTATGAAATTGTAATAAAGGGTCATGCTAATTACGATGTTAGTGGCAAGGATATTGTTTGTGCTGCTGTAAGTAGTATTGCAATAACAACTATTAATGCTATTTCGTGTTTAGATGAATCAATTGATTACGAGGAGAAAGCTGGTTTATTGAAAATCAGAACTTTAAAGGATACATTAGTTAATCAAAAACTTTTTGAAAATATGCTAATAATGTTCGATGAATTAAAAGAACAATATCCTAAAAATATTGAGATTAGAAATGAGGATTAAGAATATGCAAAGATTAAGTTTAAATATCCAATTATTCGCTCACGTTAAAGCTCAAGGTTCTACTCAAAACGGTCGTGATTCAATAGGTCGTAGATTAGGTGCTAAAGCTGCTGATGGACAAGTAGTATCAGCAGGAAGCATTCTATACCGTCAAAGAGGAACTAAGATTTATCCAGGTGAAAATGTTGGAATGGGTAAAGATCATACTCTATTTGCTAAAATTTCTGGAGTTGTAAAATTCGAGAGATATGGTAAAGACAAGAAAAAAGTAAGCGTATACGAAGCTTAATGATAAAGGACCTTATAAAGGTCTTTTATTTATGATATAATATTTTAAGAAATTTAGGGGTTACTGAAAGAAGGAATTTATATGTTTGTAGATGAAGTAAAAATAGAACTTATTGCTGGTAAAGGTGGAGATGGTTGTACTTCTTTTAGAAGAGAAAAGTTTGTCCCTTTAGGTGGACCAAATGGTGGTAATGGTGGTAAAGGTGCTGATATTATTTTTGAAACCGAAAAAGGCTTAAAGACTCTTGTTGATTTAAAGTATAAGAAAATAATAAAGGGTGAAAAAGGTGTTAATGGTAAAGGAAGTAATCGTCATGGGGCTAATGCGCCTGCTGTTATTGTTAAAGTACCAATGGGAACAACTTTAATTGACGATGCTACTGGTTTAGTTATTTGCGACTTAGTTAAAGAAGGAGATTCTTTTGTTGTTTGCCATGGGGGTCGTGGCGGTCGTGGAAATAAAGCTTTTGCTACGCAACAAGATCCTGCACCTAAGATGAGTGAATATGGTGAACCAGGGGAAGCACGTATCGTTAAATGTGAATTAAAAGTTTTAGCAGATGTTGGTTTAGTGGGAATGCCAAGTGTTGGTAAAAGTACTTTGTTATCGTTAATTAGTAATGCTAGTCCTAAAATAGCTGCTTATCATTTTACGACATTATCTCCTAATTTAGGGGTTGTAAAGCTACAAGATGGCCGTAACTTTGTAATGGCTGATTTACCTGGACTCATTGAAGGTGCTGCAGAAGGAGCTGGTTTAGGGGAAAAGTTTCTGAAACATGCTATGCGTAACAAAATTATTGGTCATGTTATTGATATGGGAGCTTTTGAAGGACGAAATCCAGTAGACGATTATGAAGCTATTAGAAAAGAAATGGAAAAATATGATGAAAAGTTAGCGCGTAAGCCAGAATTAGTTATTGCTAATAAGATGGATTTGCCAAATGCTTCAGAAAATTTGCAAAAATTCCGTGAGAAATATCCGAATGTAGAAATAATAGAAATTAGTGCTATGAATAATCAAGGAATTAATGAATTAATTATAAGATTAGCAGATATGCTTGATAATGTAATGTTAGAACCACTTTATGAAGAAACAAGTTATGAAAGTCATATTATTTATAAATTTAAAAATGAAAAACCTTACACTATTACAAGAGACGAAGAAGGCGTATGGATTATTAAGGGTGATGAAATAGAAAAATTATTATTGATGACTAAGTTTCAAGAAGATGAGTCAACGCGTCGTTTTGCTCGAAAATTAAAAGGAATGGGAATAGATGACGAACTAGAACGTTTAGGAGCTAAGCGTGGTGATGATGTGCAAATTTTAGATTATATGTTTACTTTTAAAGAATAAGAAATTATTCTTTTTTTATAGGAAAATTTGGCAAAATGTTGGCTTTTAATTATAATATTTTTAGAAATAAAAAGGGGGATATTATGGAAAAGGTTTTAAGAGAACGTTTAAAGGCAGAAAAAAGAATTCTTGATATTTTAGGTGCCAAAAAAATGGAAGGTAAAGATAAGAAAGTAGCCAGTTATGTTGCTAGACAATTAACAAATGTTAAAACTGGTGCTATTAGAGTAGAAAGAGTTGTTAATTTAAATACGGCTTTTAATGATGCTCTTAATAATGTTAAAATATTAGGTAGTGATGTTGTTATTGCCGCCAAAAGTTTTTCAACAATAAAATTTATGCCAATTGATCCTACTAGTCTTGCGTATGCTTGTAATATTTCATTTGATGTTTCTGATGAAACAATGGAAGTTGATCAAAGTTCTGGAAAAATTGATCATTTTAAAATTCCACAGTATTTAGATGCTTCATCAGCTGATATCTTTTTAGCGCATGAATTTATTCATGCTTTAAAAGAAACGAACTATCAAGAATATATTTTAATTAATTCTTTATCTGATGTTATTCCAATGTTTTATGAATTAGTTCAAATTTCTAATGATACCGAACGAAAAAAGGATTTTTTAAATATTAGGATGAGTTTATTAATACTTGAAAAAAATAATTATAATATGGCGACCACTAATATAACAAGAAGTAGAAATGATGCAGAATTATATAAAGTGTTACAAGGAAGAAGTGGACAATATCTAAATAGTTTTTATTATTCTTTAGTTTTATTTAATGTTTATAAAAGTGATCCTAATTTAGTTTTATCAGCAATAAAGAAAGTTTTAAATCATGAAATGACAACCTTAGATATGCTTATTAATTTAGGGATATATCAAGAAAATTTTGATAAAGTATTTAATGAAGAATTGAGTAGTATAAGGAAAAGTTTGAAGTAGAACTTTTCTTTTTTTTATGTTAGAATTTGTTAGGAGGGTAGAAAATGAAATATGATGTCGTAATTATAGGTGCTGGACCAGCAGGATTGTTTAGTGCTTATGAATTAATTAGTAATAATAAAAATTTGAAAATAGCAGTTTTAGATAAAGGATTTAGAGTAAAAAGACGTGTTTGTCCAATGAATAAAATGGGTGTAGCATGTCAAAATTGCAACCCTTGTGCAATCTTATCAGGATATGGTGGAGCTGGAACGTTTAGTGATGGCAAACTTAATTTTATTCCTAAACTTGGTAAGAGTGATTTAACAAAATACATGTTAGAGTCAGAAGCTCTTAAGCTAATTGATGAAACAGAAGAAATATTTAATAAATTTAAAATGAATGCCGAAGTTTTTCCATCTAATATGACGGAAGCAATGGAAATAAGGAAGAAAGTAGCAGTAGCAGGAGCTAAATTATTAATTATTAAACAAAAACATTTAGGTAGCGATCATTTACCAACTTATATTGATGATTTGTGTGATTATTTAGTTGATAATGGAGTTACTTTAATAGATAAAGCAAATGTTATTGATATAAAAACAATAACGGAAGATGAACATAAAATAACTTATGAAACAATGGGTAAGAATGAAGTAATAACTGGAACTAATGTTATAGTAGCTCCAGGTCGAACAGGAGCTAAATGGATTCAAGAATTGGCTGATAAATATGATATCCCTTATTTATCACAAAGTATCGAAATAGGGGTACGTGTTGAAGTTAGAAAAGATATTATGGAAGAAATTACAGGGGTAATTTATGATCCAACTATTTTTATAAAAACTAAAACTTATGGTGATGAAATTAGAACATTTTGTACGAATCCCGGTGGGTTTGTAGCTAAGGAAAATTATTATGGTTATATTTGTGTTAATGGTCATGCTTTAAAAGAAATGAAATCAAACAATACTAATTTTGCTTTTATTTCAAAAGTAAATTTAACTGAACCTGTTACTAATACTAGATTGTATGGAGAAAGTATTGCAAGAATTGCTAATGTTTTGGGTGATGGAAAGCCAATTATTCAATCGTTGCGTGATTTGAAAAATGGTCGTCGAAGTGATTGGCATCGTATAAATAAAGGTTTTATTGAACCAACATTAAAGGATTGTGTAGCAGGTGATTTAGCTTTAGTATTACCACATCGTATTATTACAAATATTTTAGAAGGTTTAGAAACATTAGATAAAATAATTCCAGGTGTTAATAATGATGATACGTTGTTGTATGGACCAGAAATAAAATTCTTTAGTAATGAAATTGAAACGAATAATAATTTTAAATTAAAAAAGGATAATATTTATTTTATAGGTGATGGAGCTGGTAAAGCAGGTAATATTGTAACAGCCGCTGCAACTGGTTTAGTAGCAGCGCGAGATATTTTAAAACACGTAAAATAAAAGATTAAAAAGATGATGAAAAATCATCTTTTTTCGTGTCTTACTATATATTGATAATTTGTGATAAGGAAAATTTAGGTATTAAATTTCTTTAATTGTTAAGATTAATAATAAGAAGTAGGATAGTTAAGGAATAGGTGTTTATGAAGTTATTAAGTGTACTTTTGATTTTTATATTATTAATTTTTATAGTTATAAAAAAAAGATTTTATGTTAATAAGGGAATTAAAATAGCTATATTATTACTTGGTTTAGCTATTGTTTGTAATGGTGTTAATTTAATAAAAATAGGTAATTTTTTTAATGAGCATGATATTATTGTGTATGCTAAAGATAGTAAAAAAGAAGATAATTTGGTAGAACTTGATACGGAAGAATTAGCTGTTTATTTAACTCTTTATGATCTTAAAGGAAAAGTAATAAGCACAACAATGCCAGAGCGTGAAGTTGATGAAAGTTATCAATTTAGTGGTAATTCGCCACCTAAAACACGTATAGATATCAATGATAATTTGGTATTAAGTTATGATATAAATAATTTCTTTAATGAAGATGGAAAATTATTAATAAGTGAAGATGTTATTTATTATACAGATATTCCATCGTATATTATTCCTTCGGAAGATGTAGTTGTAGGAACAGAACATGGTCCAAATGGTGAGGTTCGTTTATATAAAGCAGGAAATGTGGAATGTTTTGGTGGAATATATATGGAAGGAAAAACAGGGTATCGTTTGAAATTTAGATTTGAAAAAACGACTAATCAAACAGATATTAAGTTTAATTTTCAATTAACATTTAATTTATCTAATACAATTAAAAATCAAGCAACTGATTTAAAGACGATTGATTTTGAAACATTTGGTATTTTACAATTTTGGTTAAAAGGTGAAGAGATAAAGGAACCTGATGAAAATAAAATATATACTTTAACTGAAACTACTAAAGATGTTAGAACATCGGGAGTTATAAAGGATTTTGTTACATCTATTGTAGACCATCGAAGTGAGGGAGAAAGAGAATTAAAAGGAGTTTTAAAAGTTGATTTGAGTGATGGAGTTGGTCTTTCGACGGATTGGTCTAATTGGTTGAAAAATGTAGCAATCTATGCTGATGGTCATAAAGTACCATTTTTGTATGCATCTTCTTCGGGAGGATATTATGCAACAGATGGAGAAAATATTGATATTATTGTTAATTTTGATGAATATTATCAAAATATTGATTATGGACGTAATTGGCCGACAGGTAGTGATACGCAATGTAGTGATGGTAGATATGAATATTCATGTTTTATTAAAAATTTATCAATTCATTTTGGTGATGCTTTTGGTAATGATGTTTCTTTAAAAGGAGTTAAAGAGTGGCAGGTTGTAATTAGCGAAAAAATATTTAATGAAGAAAGTACTGTTTTGAATTATGTTACTTATAGTGACTTAACTAAGCAAGTAGAAGATATAACTTCTTTAACTGGTACTGGTAATGGAACTTGTCGTTATTGTGGGGAAGTTAATTATAATTCTACTTCGTATATAAGAACAAGTACTTCTGAATTTAATGTTAATTATAATTGGAATAGTAGTGGAAATTATGTTCAAATGAATTTTGATACTTCTTTTCATACATCAAGTGGTTTATATTATTATTTAAGTTCTAAGGTACTTGGTGGAAGTGATAAGCTTGAAGATAGTATGAAGGTTTATGTAGATAATTCGTTAGTTGAATTTGTTAGAAATGGTTATTTTATTCCATCAACTGTTAATGGACATTCGGATGTTGCTGATCCTGCTTTACAGCTTCAAATGAAGAGAGTGTTCAAAGATAAGTATGATGAGTATTTTAATCATTATCCTTATTGTGGTTATAATGAAATATCTAAATATAATGAGTGTGTATCAATTAATAAAAATGCTTCGGTATGGCGAAGTAAAACGACTAATGAAAATGGTGAATATTATTGGTTAATATTTGACATGAAGACCGTGTATGATGCTTATAAATATGGTTTTACAGCGACAGGTAGAGAAGAATTTTCAATGTATAATTGTACTTCAAAAGCAAGTTCTTCATCTTGTCGTGCACCTTTTAAATATACTAATAATCTTAATAGTGATGAAACTTTGAAGATAAGAATGTATTTATTTAATATTTCTAAAAGAAATGTTAAGGTATCAGCTCCATATAAGTTGGGGTATTCTAATCGTTTAGCTTTAGATAATTGGAATTATAATAAAGATAATCCGTATAGTGATAATAGTTCTTTACATTATTGTTTTAGAGGTGATTATACAGAATGTAATTCTTATAATACATATAATTTTGCAAATAGTGATGGTAATAAATATATGTCTATTCAATCAGAAAAAATGATTGATGACATTACGAAGTGGGAAGTAAATATTAATACTTCAGAATTAGAATATTTTTATAAAATACAAAATAGTAGTTATAATTCTAATTGGTATTTAACGTACTTTTATTTAAGTTTACCATCAGAGTTAGGATTTATGTATAAAGATAGTGGTGTTTCAACAAATAATATGGGCTATTTTTATGATACAAAGAGTCGAACTGTTAAAAGGGGTTATGCCTCTAGTAAAGGTGATAAAGTTTGGATGGCTGGTAATTTGCTTTATGCTTGTACAGATGCAAATTGTGATTCAGTTTCACAAAGTGCTCTTTCAGGATTTGATTATTATACGCCAGCTTATGATGGATACGAAGATTATAATATGTTGACTTCTCAGTATGTACCTAATTATAATTCGAGTAATCAATTATATTATATTAAAATTAGTAATTTAGTTAGGTATATTCATGATAATCAGTTACGTTTGATATTTTTTACGAAGACAAAGGAAAATAATTCAAATGGTTCAAACAGCGATGATAACCATCAAATATATTTTCAATTTTCGACTGGTGGGGGAACTGTTTTTAGTAGAGATAATTATGATGGAACTGGGGGAGCAACGGTCAATATTAATTATGTTGGTAAAGGTGTTGCTTTAAATAATGATACTATAAATAAAGATAGGGAAGAAATACCTTCTTTAGAAACAGAAAATAAAAATGTTATAAAATGGACAATTCGTCCAAGGGCTATTTCTAGTAGTAGTAATTATACAGTAAATTCAAAGTATGCTGTGCCAACTTCGTCTTATTCGCCGACTTCATTTAGTGGAACTTATCAGTTTTCAGAAAAATTTAGTGGTATTCCAGCAGACTATACTAAGTTAAAATCAATTAAAGTTTCTGGGTATAATAGAAAAGAACGTTTATATGGTTCATCTTATACATCTTTTTATAATTTTGATCTTGCATTTGATGAAGTTGATTTAATCAAATTTGTTAATGAAGGTGTGACATTAGCAGAAAAATGTGATAGTAATGGAGTATGTATCAATATTAGTTATAATATTGATGAGCAGTGTGCAATGTATGAAGATTGCTTAGTTGGTAAATATGGTGATGCTTATCGAGAAAAAGTTCGATTGTTAGCAAATGGTTTTAATGTAAGTATAAGTGGTCTTTTAGATGCAACAGATTTTTATATTGAATATGTTAGTGAAACAGATAATAAAGCAATGTATGATGATTTACGTAAGAATGATAAGTTAGGGCTATTAGATGATGATGCAACATTTAATTTAAAAAGTGAAACGACATCTTTTGATTGGCATAGTCAAAGTGATTATTATACTAGTAAGCGTGATTTAACAACATCGACTTTAGAGTATAAGACAAGGTTAATGGCTGATGTTTTTGTGAAAAAAGCGACGGAAGAAATTAGTGAAACGATTGATTCTGGACGATATTATTTGAGCCGTGATAATACTCGAAATACTGTTTTTGCTAGAATAGGATATTTTCCTTCTAAATACCTTGAAATAAAGGATATTATGCTTGGAGCTGAGCAATATTCTAATCGTAATAATATTGATTTAGATGCTTATTTACTAGATGATAATAATAAAAAAGCTCTTTTGTATTTAAAACAATATTTAGAATTTAAAAACTTTAAAATATCATATTGTGAAAAATTTAATAATACTGATGATGATTGCGTTGATGAGAACGTTATTTATGAAAATGGTAAATTTGTTGAAGGATGGTCAAAGTCTAAAATTTCGTTTGATAAAGACTTGTTAAATTTATATGAATTACATTTAGAAAAAGATGATGGTAAGTTAGACGATACTACAGGGTATAAAGTTACTTATGATTTAGTTTTTGATATTGATAATAAACGTCAAGTAACAGATGAAAATGGCAATATTTTATCATCATTTAGAGAAAGTGAATATTTTAAAGGAACTTATTTGGCAATTATTAGTACAGTTGGTGCGACAAGAACATATGAAACTGATTTAACTGATGAAGTTATTGAAAAGAAGGATGAAGATAGTACTAATAGTAATAGACATCAAGAATTAATGGATAAATATCAATCAGAAATTGATACAGTAAAGAAGACTTTAACAGCTTATGCTAAATCAGAAGTACAATCAGGGTATTTAAAGAAACCACTTATTTATAAAAATAATTCTGTTCTTGATAAAAATATTAATTTATTTAATTGGAATATTACATATAATGCTTATTCGACTGGTAAAGGTAAGAAAGCAGAATTTAATGTAGGAGACACTTATTACATAGCGTTAGCTGATATTTATAAGAATGAGGTGTTCGATAGCAAAACAGAAGAAAAAATAAAAAAATTGAATGAACTTTTATTAGAGTATTCTAATTATAAAAACTTTACTTTAGAATATAAGGATAATATTTATCGAGATATAAATTTTAAAAAGATTCATGAGATAGATGAAAAGTTAGAAAATGATAAAGAATATTCTTATTTTCTTACAGATGGGAAGACAATTACTTTAAAATTAACAAATGGTAGTACAACGATAGAAAACGAAAAGATAAAAACAAAAGGTTTTACTTATAAAGTAGATAATTTATCTTATGATAGTAGTATAAAATTAAATTATAATATTGAAGTTGATTTTGAAGAATTCTATTTAGCAGCTTTTAAAGAAGGTTTGATTGATGAAAATTGTAATATTAAAGGAACAGATAAACCTTATATAGCTGTAATAAAAAATATAGTTAGTAATTTAAATACTAAAGACTCTTTAAATAAAGAAAGTACAAGTGGCTAT